>JACCDO010911426.1_pt1 | contig 15926 bp, 15 predicted proteins | sample 7446101 | NCBI WGS metagenome assembly JACCDO01 (sample SAMN15323440, study PRJNA562643) | freshwater metagenome | isolation source: river surface water | place: USA:Blue River Watershed | collected 2017-08-16
AGCCTCATCCAGGGTAGTAAGACCGCGTATGCTGCGCTCTGGCGATTCTTTGTAATGGATCTTGCGGGCCTCTTCTGCGAAACCATTGCCCACATCCTCAGAACGGCCCATGAGATCACGCATTCCCTTTAAAAAGGCAGCCTGAACCTGAGCCTCTAACTGGGAATGATCCTTTCCTGTTAGCGCCATAACTTCGCCACTTAAATTACCTGTATCTTCCTTCGGAATAGCTAATTCAGTAGAAGACGACTTTGCAATATGAGGCGCCGAAGGCATACGCGTAATTTCCGTACTGTCGCAAATGGGACAAGCTAAGATACCCTTGTCTTGCTGGGCAAGGCAATCCTCCTCGGAGGCAAACCAGCCTTCAAAGCGATGATCTAGGGGGCAAGCGAGGTTATAAACTTTCATATGACCTATATCGGGGCAAAAGTACCAAATTCAATACCCCTATTTTAATCCGTTTTGAAAGTGCCTATTTAATAGGCTTAGGCTTCACCAAACCTCTACGATAACGATCTAGCCAATAGGCTGAGATGGTTGTTTTTACATCGGTGATTTCACCCTCTTCTACCCAAGCAATCAACTGCTCTAGAGGGGCGGCAAATACATCAAGAAACTCTTCATCATCAAGCTTACTTGGACCAGGAATCAGATCTTCAGCCAAATAAATATCGATTAACTCAGTAGAGTAAGAAATCACTGGATGAATGCGACGGATATAGCTCCAACGCTTAGCAGTGTATCCAGTCTCTTCTTCAAGCTCACGTTGTGCACACAGTAAATGGTCTTCCCCAATATCTAACTTCCCTGCCGGTATCTCTATACAGGCTTTAGCAATCGGATAGCGATACTGTCGCTCTAGAAGTACCCTTCCATCATCTAGAATCGCAACGATAGCCACAGCGCCCGGATGGGTCAAATACTCTCGAGCAGCTTGCTGACCATCAGGTAAGCGAACCTGATCACGCTTCATATGCAAAAAGATGCCGCCATAAATATCTTCGCCGGATATACGATCCTCACGTAGATGATCATCGCCGCTCGGTAGATCTTTAAATGATTTTTCAGTCATTTAGCTCTTAGCTCCCTTTTAAGCAATAACCCATCATACAAAAAAGAAATGTCATTTTGATGGCATTGAAAAAATAAAGGCTCCTATGTGGAGCCCTTATGTAAATACTGATGAATCTATTTAGGATCCCAGTAAGGTACGGCGCATAGCATCTAAGCAAACGCTCATCAAGCCAGCCGGAACAATACCAATGGCTACAACCAAAATACTATTCAATCCCAATATGCCCTTAGCAAAACCAGAACCTGAAATAGAAATCTCATGCTCAGGTTCGTCAAAATACATGACCTTAACAACACGCAAGTAATAGAAAGCGCCGATGAGAGATGCAATCACTGCAATTACAGCTAGGAATGTATGTTCAGCATCAACCAAAGCCTCTAGTACACCAAGCTTTGCTGCAAAACCAACTGTTGGAGGTATGCCGGCCAAAGAGAACATCATGATTAAACCAATAAAAGCAAACCATGGGTGTTTCTTATTTAAACCTTTCAAACCATCCAATGTCTCGCAGTCATAGCCCTTACGCGACAGAACCATAAGCAAACCGAATGTACCTAAGGTAGTTAAAACGTAAGTGATCGCATAGAACATCGATGCACTAAAAGCATGGTCATCAAATACAGAGAGCATACCCAAGAGAACAAATCCCATTTGAGCAATAGCAGAATAGGCCAACATTCTCTTGATATTTGTCTGTGCAATAGCAGTAACGTTACCTACGATTAGTGATAGTAAGGCTAACAAGATGAGCATTGGCTGCCAATCGCCTATCAGAGGTAATAAGGTATTTACCAATAGGCGGAATAGCAATGCAAAAGCTGCGATCTTAGGGGCTGCTGCGATCATAAGGGTAACGGCTGTTGGCGCACCCTGATATACATCAGGAACCCACATATGGAAAGGAACGACACCCAACTTAAATGCCAAGCCAGAAACAATAAATACCAAGCCAAATGCCATAACCAAATGATTGATACGTGGATCAGCAACCACCTTGAATATCTCAATTAAATCCAAAGAACCGGTCACGCCGTAAAGCATTGACATACCGTATAGCAAGAAACCAGAAGCGAGCGCTCCTAAAATAAAATACTTAATAGCTGCTTCTACACTTTTCTCACTACTATGGCGCATTGCAACCAATGCATATGTTGGCAAGGCCATTAACTCTAGACCAAGATAAAGCGTGAGCAAATTGGCGCCAGAAATCAAAACCATCTGCCCCAATAAAGCCAGCAAAGCCAAAACAATAAAGTCTGGTCGGAACAAAGAACGATCCGAGAGGTATTGCTTTGAGTAGACCAAACTCAGCAATACCGCTCCACATGAGCAAGCTTTGAGCAAATTAGAAAAAGGATCAGACTGAAACAGTCCATTCATGGCTACCAGGGACACATCTGACATGCGATCGATAAAAGTAATAATCAGATAGACCAGCAAAATGATGGTGAAGAAATACACAAAACCCACGCCACGTGGCGTGTGAAAGATATCTTGTTCTACACCGGGAGTAGCAGGCTGATTTTCGCGAATATAGACGCTAATAACTAGCAATAGGCAAGTAACAATCAGTAAAACGAGTTCCGGCAGGATGGCGTATAGGTCGAATGCTTGCATTTGCTTTTACTCAGAGTTTGCTAACAGCGACATGCTGTAGCAGATTAATAACAGCTGGATGAATAATGTCGGTAAATGGTTTTGGATATACGCCCATCCCAATGACGCAGATGGAGAGCACTGACATCATGAAATATTCTCGACCATTGAGATCTTTGAGCTCTTCTACATGGGCATTGGTAATAGCGCCAAAGAAAACCCGCTTCACCATCCACAAGGAATATGCAGCACCTAAGATCAAGGCTGTTGCAGCCAAAATGCCGATAAAGAAATCGTAGTCCACGGCAGCCAAAATTACCATAAACTCGCCTACGAATCCGGAGGTTGCCGGTAGGCCACAGTTTGCCATCGCCATAAGCACAGCAAAGGCGGTAAATGCCGGCATACGATGCACTACCCCACCGTAATCAGCAATTTGACGTGTATGCATACGGTCATACAAAACACCGATTGAAAGGAACATTGCGCCAGCAACAAATCCATGAGAAATCATCTGCACAATACCGCCCTCAATTCCCAAAGGACTAAAGAGGAAGAATCCTAAGGTAACAAAACCCATGTGAGCTACAGATGAATAGGCCACCAACTTTTTCATATCCTTCTGAACTAAGGCCACTACACCAACATATATCACTGCAACCAAAGATAAGAAGATTACAAAGGGTCCTAGATATTGACTTGCATCTGGAGCTATCGGCAAGGAGAAGCGCAGGAAGCCATAAGCACCTAACTTCAACATGATGGCAGCAAGCACCACAGAACCACCAGTAGGCGCCTCAACGTGCACATCTGGCAACCAAGTGTGCAATGGCCACATTGGTACTTTGACTGCGAAAGCCATGAAGAAGGCTGCAAACAATAAGATCTGCTCAACAATATCGAGACGGGCATTTTGCCAAGCCAAGATATCGAAGGTATTGGTGACGTTGTAGAGATAAAGCATTGCAACCAAAGTCAGCAATGAACCTAACAAGGTATACAAGAAGAATTTGAATGCTGCATAGATACGGTTATGACCTCCCCATACACCAATAATGATGTACATCGGAATCAAAGTTGCTTCAAAGAAGACATAGAAAAGTAAAGCATCTAAGGCACAAAATACGCCAATCATTAAACCCGAAAGGATCATGAATGAAGCCATGTATTGAGATACTTTTTTATCAATGACTTCCCAAGCTGCAATGACCACAAAGATATTGATAAAAGCGGTTAGAACAATAAACCATACTGAAATACCGTCAATACCTAGGTAATAGTTAATGTCATAACGAGGAATCCAGCTTAATTTTTCTACAAACTGCATTCCAGGATTAGCAATATCAAATTGCAATATGAGAGGCAGTGTTGCAATAAATCCAATAACGGAACCAATCAGGGCCAACCAGCGAACGCCGGCAGATGGCTTCTCTGACCCATAAAACAAAATAATGAGTCCAAAAACAATCGGAGTCCAAATGGCGAAGGAGAGAATCATAGTGGCTACTTAAGTAACAAAGGCCTAGCGAACAAAAGGCAGGTAAGCGTATAAAACCCAAGCTAGCAATACCGCTAGGCCTGCAATCATTGCAAAGGCATAGTGATAGAGATAGCCGGATTGCAAATGGCGAATCACACCAGCAAAGCGACCAACAACATGCGCACTGCCGTTAACAAAGAATCCATCGATGACCTTTTGGTCACCACGGTGCCATAAGACACCACCAATCCATATAAGTCCCTTGGCAAACACCGCTTGATTTAAATCATCTAAATAGTATTTGTTATCAAAGAGCTTCTTGATGGGCGCAAAGGTCTGGGCAAACTTTTCTGGTAATTTAGGAGCCCAAAGATAACCTATGGCCGCAGTCAAAACACCGAGCACCACTAAAAGCAATATTGGTGATGTAAATGCATGCAATGCCATCGCAACAGGACCATGGAACTCATCTTCAAGCTCTTTCATCACTGGGTGACGAGCAATATCGATAAAGATCGAATCACCAAAATAGGTACCGAACAATAAAGGTGTGATGGTGTAGAAACCAATAATGACAGATGGAATGGCCAGTAGAATCAATGGCAAGGTCACCACCCAAGGAGATTCATGCGGCTTCTCACCAGGCGCTAAACCATGGTGGGCATGATCATCCCCCTGCTCTGCATGCTCATGGTGATCCGATGGATGCGACTCTGCATGACCCCATCGCGCTTTTCCATGGAATACCCAAAAGTAGAGACGGAATGAATACAAAGCCGTTACAAAGACGCTAGCCATTACGGCAAAATAAGCAAAACCAGAGCCAGGGATATGACTAGCAGCAACTGCCTCAATAATGGAATCTTTGGAGTAGAAGCCAGAGAAGAACGGTGTACCAATCAAAGCAAGGTTACCAAGCAGCATCATCAGACAGGTGATCGGCATATATTTCCATAAGCCACCCATCTTGCGCATGTCTTGTTCATGGTGCATTCCTAAGATGACACTTCCTGCTGCAAGGAATAGCAAAGCTTTGAAGAATGCATGGGTCATCAAGTGGAAAATGGCGACGGGATAGGCAGATACACCTAAAGCCACAGTCATGTAACCCAACTGAGACAAGGTGGAGTAAGCCACAACACGCTTAATGTCAGTTTGAACAATGCCTAGGAAGCCCATAAATAGCGCAGTAATAGAACCAATCACTAGAATGAAGCTTAAAGCTACGTCAGAAAGCTCAAATAATGGTGACATGCGGGACACCATGAAAATACCAGCTGTCACCATAGTTGCCGCATGAATTAATGCTGAAATGGGTGTCGGACCTTCCATGGAATCAGGCAACCAAACATGCAAGGGAAATTGAGCTGATTTACCCATCGCGCCAATAAAGAGGCAGATACAAGCAACCGTCACTAGATTCCAGCTTGTACCAGGCAAAGTTTGTGCAGCTAGGGCCGTATTTTGAGAAAAGATCACGTCATATTGCATGGAGCCAGTGCTTGCAAGCAAGAGGCCGATACCCAAGATGAAGCCAAAGTCACCAACACGATTGACTAAAAATGCTTTCATATTTGCAAATACAGCAGATTGGCGCTCGTAATAGAAACCAATCAAGAGGTAAGAGACAACCCCTACCGCCTCCCAACCAAAGAAGAGTTGCAATAAGTTATTACTCATTACCAACATCAACATGGCGAATGTGAAAAGAGAGATGTAGGAGAAGAAGCGGTTGTATCCTTCTTCACCATGCATGTATCCAATTGTATAAATATGAACCATGAGCGAGACAAATGTCACGACACACATCATCGTGGCTGTCAAAGGATCAATTAAGAAGCCAATATCAAGATTTAACTCACCCAACTGCATCCAACGATAAACAGTACCGTTGAAATAAAAGCCATCCATTACCTGTGCCAATACATTGCAGGACAAAGCAAAGGCAATGGCTACGCCCAAAATCGTCACAAACTGACAAGCGCCGTGACCGATACGGTTACCACCTAATTTTGTGCCAAAGAAACCGGCGATGATGGAGCCAAATAAAGGCGCCAATGGAATCGCACAGAGAACAGGAATAGTTAAGGTCATTTGCATGACTAGCCTTTTAGATGGTCAAGGTCTTCAGCATTAATGGTGTCCACCTTACGGAATAGAACAACCAAAATTGCCAAACCAATCGCTGCTTCAGCAGCTGCGACAGTCAAAATAAAGAATACGAATACTTGACCCGCCAGGTCACCCAAATAGTGTGAGAAGGCTATAAAGTTCATATTGACCGCAAGAAGCATCAGTTCTATTGCCATCAGTAATACGATAACGTTTTTGCGGTTCAAGAAAATGCCGATGACGCTGGTGGCAAATAAAATTGCTCCCAGCACGAGATAGTGAGCAAGAGTAATAGTCATTTCTTCTCACCCCTTGTATCTTGTTTCGCAGCCATATCTGAGCCCATCTTCACAATGCGCATGCGATCCGCTGCGACCACATTCACCTGCTCATGAATATTTTGCGCTTTAGAATCCTTACGGTTGCGCAATGTCAAGGCAACAGCTGCAATAATCGCAACTAAGAGTATGACGCCTGCTACCTCAAACGCATATACGTAATCAACAAAGATCAACATTCCTAGCGCATGAGTATTATTTGCCATTACCTCTTCAGGCATGACCTGTACAGGACTCTTTGTACCTATGAAGCTACGAATGATCACAATAGAGAGTTCTAGAACAATAACTGCTCCCATCAAGAATGCAACAGGGAGATATTTTTTGAAGTCGCGACGTAGATGCTCTAAATCAAGATCCAGCATCATCACTACGAATAAGAATAAAACCATTACTGCGCCAACATAAACCAAGATCAAGGCCAAACTTAAGAACTCAGCCTTGAGAAGCATCCAAAGACCAGAAGCACAGAAAAAAGCCAGGACTAAAAATAACGCAGCATGGACTGGGTTACGCGCTGTAATCACGCGTAAGGCAGAAATCACCAACAGCCCAGCAAAGCCGTAGAAGAAAAAAGCGAATAATGTAGATGGATCGAATGTCATTTTATTTAGGCTCTATTCGATTAACGATACGGCGCATCAGCGGCACGATTAGCGGCAATCTCTTTTTCATACTTATCGCCTACAGCCAAAAGCATGTCTTTAGTGAAATACAGATCGCCACGTTTATCGCCAAAGTATTCAAAGATATTTGTTTCAACAATGGCATCAACTGGGCAGGCCTCTTCGCAAAAGCCACAGAAAATACATTTTGTTAAGTCGATGTCATAACGGCTTGTTCTTCTAGTGCCATCATCACGCTCAGCAGTCTCGATCGTGATTGCATAAGCCGGACATACCGCTTCACACAATTTGCAACCAATACAACGCTCTTCACCGTTCTCATAACGACGTAGAGCATGAAGTCCACGAAAACGACTAGAGAGAGGTGTCTTCTCTTCCGGATACTGTACGGTAATTTTTGGTTTAAAAAGATAGCGGCCTGTAATAGACATTCCGGTGAGAATGTCTTTGAGCATTAGGCTATCGAGGAATTGGGAAATTTTCTTAAACATGATTGGTCAACTTATTTCCAAATATTCCATGGTGAGACAACCCATGCGCCGATTACAACAACCCAAAATACCGAGATCGGAATAAAAATTTTCCAGCCCAAACGCATGATCTGGTCATAACGATACCGAGGCAAGGTAGCGCGCAACCAAATAACGCAAGATAGTAGGAAGAATGTCTTGCCAAATAACCAGAAGAAACCAGGTATGTCTCGCAAGATCGGCAAATCTACAATCGGCAACCAACCACCCAAGAAAATAATGGATGCCACTGCCGCAATCAAAATCATATTGGCATACTCTGCCAAGAAGAACATGGCAAATGACATACCTGAATACTCAACCATATGTCCTGCAACAATCTCTGACTCGCCTTCAACCACGTCAAATGGATGACGGTTTGTTTCAGCCACACCAGAAATGAAATAAATAAGGAACATTGGTAAGAGTGGGAGCCAATTCCAGGATAAGAGGTTCAAACCAAGGCTAGCAAAATAGCCCTGCTCCTGTGAAGCCACAATAGTGCTTAGATTCAAAGAGCCAGAGGTGAGCAATACGGTGACCAATGCAAAACCCATTGCAATCTCATACGAAATCATTTGGGCAGACGCGCGCATTGCGCCAAGAAATGGATACTTAGAGTTGGAAGACCAGCCAGCAAGAATGACCCCATAAACACCAATGGATGAAATAGCCATGATGTAGAGAAGCCCAGCATTGACATCCGCTAGCACCATCTTTGCTTGAAATGGAATGACAGCCCATGCTGCGAAGGCAGGCATGATCACCATAATTGGGGCAATAAAGTACAGCACCTTACTAGCTTGTGCAGGAGCAATAATCTCCTTCATCAAAAGCTTCAAAGCATCAGCTATCGGTTGTAGTAGACCTAAAGGACCGACACGATTTGGCCCTAGGCGAATATGCATCCAACCGATCAACTTACGCTCCCACAAAGTGAGGTAAGCAACGCATGCAAACATTGGCAACACGATGATGACGATGCGTATCAAAGCCCATACTAAAGGCCATAAAGATCCAAAAATGGCCTCGCCATGCGTGGTGATGAGGTTCAAGAAATTATCCATCTCTTACCTTATGCCTTGCTAACTGTTACTGGACCATACATTTGGCCTAGTTTTGCACTAGCCAGAGTGCCCGCAGAGATCCTGACGGTACCTGGCGCTAGATTTACCTCTAATGTTGCTGGCATATTTACAGATTGAGCACCCTGAGTGACACATACCAAATCACCCTCAACTAAACCCAATTCGGTAAATAGTTTTTGACCCAACCCAACTTGATTGCCGCGCTTTGCATCACGAGTCAGCTGCAATGCTGATGAACGGCGAACAATCTGATCACCGGCATAAATATTAACGTCAGATAATCTTTCAAGACCTGATTGGGGAACAAGATTTGTATTGCTTAGAGCATTGACACTTGAACGATTATTGAGTTTTGCACAATAGTTTTCACCTAAAGCTTCACCAATAACTTCTTCAGGCATGTTGAATAAGAATCCATCGATACCTACAAGTCCACCCAATACTCGTAGCACTTTCCAGCCTGGTCGTGAATCACCCAATGGCTTTACAGAAGGCTGAATCGTCTGAACTCTACCCTCGGCATTAACAAAGGTTGAAACTGTTTCAGTAAATGTTGAAATCGGGAGAATAACATCAGCAACCTCAAGCAGATCAGCGCTCTTGTAAGCACTTAAAGCGATCACAGTATTTGCTTTCGCTAGAGCAGCACGGGCCTGAGTAGGATTAGGTAAGTCAGCATCTGGCTCGATATTCATCAAGATTACCGCACGACGATCGCCTGACAGAACTGATTCAACACCGACACCATTAGCATTAACTAACGAGGCTCCTACCGCATTACCGCCAACCGGCAAGAAGCCAAGGGTTGCAGCAGTGTTATCAGCAATAAATTGAGCCATTAAATGTAAATCGGAAGCGTTTCCTTGTGAAATCGCTGCAGAACCTAAGAAGACGGCGGATGACGAGCCAGAAAGCAAACTGTCAGCCATCTTTTGTGCTTCGGCAGAGATTGGAATATTAGGAGTGCCAGCTGGTGGGGATACAGATTTTGCTTTAGCAATAGCTAATACTATCTCGCTCAGCGCGTTAACCCAGGCACTAGGCGCTGAAGCTATAGATCTAGCTGGAATTAACCAATCATCACCACCAGCATCAATACGAAGGACTTGCAATCCACGTTTTGCAGCAGTGCGTAGACGGGCAGCAATAATCGGCTGATCCTTACGCAAGAAACTACCAATAATAAGTGCGCGATCAAGCTCACTTAATTTTGTAATCGGCATTCCAAGCCAAGGCGCAGTTGCAGCATTTTTCACATCAAACTGACGCAAACGAGTATCAATCTGACTGGAGCCAAGGCCGCGAATCATTTTTTGTAGCAGATGCAATTCTTCAGTGCTTGAAATTGGATGTGCCAAAGCGCCTATAGCTTCAGCCCCACTTTCAGCGGAAATTGTTTTAAGTGAGTGCGCTACATAATCAAGAGCTGATTGCCAATCAGTTTCAAGCCATTGACCACCCTGCTTAACCATTGGCGTAGTTATACGATCTGAGCTGTTAAGCCCTTCATATGCAAAACGATCACGATCACTAATCCAGCACTCATTGATTGCTTCATTTTCTAAGGCAACAACGCGCATAACTTTATTTGATTTGGTTTGGACGGTTGTATTCGCGCCTAAGCTATCGTGCGGGCTTACTGAACGTTTACGACCTAATTCCCAAGTGCGCGCAGCATAGCGGAACGGCTTACTAGTTAAGGCCCCTACAGGACACAAATCAATCATATTTCCTGAAAGCTCTGAGTCAACTGATTGACCCACGAAAGTCGTGATTTCAGAATGTTCGCCACGATTAATCATGCCTAATTCCATGACACCAGCAACTTCTTGGCCGAAACGAACGCAACGTGTGCAGTGAATGCAACGGCTCATTTCCTGCATAGAAATTAACGGGCCAACATTTTTGTGAAATACCACTCGCTTTTCTTCTTCGTAGCGAGAATTAGACTTGCCGTAACCAACAGCCAAATCCTGCAACTGACACTCTCCACCTTGATCGCAAATTGGGCAATCCAATGGATGATTGATCAGTAAAAATTCCATGACTGAACGTTGTGCCTCAACTGCCTTAGCAGAATGTGTAAACACCTTCATTCCTTGGGTTACTGGAGTGGCACATGCAGGCAGAGGCTTAGGTGCCTTTTCTACCTCAACTAGACACATGCGGCAGTTAGCAGCAATCGATAATTTCTTGTGATAGCAGAAGTGAGGAACGTAGGTGCCAAGCTTATTCGCGGCGTGCATCACCATCGAACCTTGCGGAACCTCTACCGTCTTACCATCTAATTCGATTTCTACCATGCTCACTTTATGATGTCCCGTGCTCAATAACTTATAAAGGTGTTGCAGAATCTAAGCAGCGCTTATGTTCTACGTGATACGCAAATTCATCCATGTAATGCTTCAACATGCCACGCACTGGCATAGCAGCAGCATCGCCTAAAGCGCAAATCGTGCGACCTTGAATGTTGGCTGCTACATCATTTAGCAAATCCATATCCTCTGGACGTCCTTGACCATGTTCAATACGGTGAACAATGCGCCATAACCAGCCAGTTCCTTCACGGCATGGTGTGCATTGACCACAAGATTCTTCGTGATAGAAGTAGGATAAGCGCTCTAAGGCGCGAACCATACAGCGGGTGTCGTTCATCACAATGACAGCACCAGAACCCAACATAGATCCAGCCTTAGCAATACTGTCGTAATCCATTGTCAGATCCATCATTTGGGCGCCAGGAATAACGGGGGCAGAGGATCCACCGGGAATGACTGCTTTTAAGCTCTTGCCTTCACGCATTCCGCCTGCTAACTTGAGCAACTCTGCAAATGGTGTACCTAATGGAATTTCATAGTTGCCTGGATGAACAACGTCACCCGATACAGAAAAGATTTTCGTTCCGCCATTATTAGGCTTACCCAAGTCCAAATACGCTTGTCCGCCGATCGCTAAGATAAATGGCACCGCTGCAAATGTTTCGGTGTTGTTGATTGTGGTGGGCTTTCCATACAAACCAAAACTTGCTGGGAATGGTGGCTTAAATCGAGGCTGGCCTTTTTTGCCTTCCAAGGACTCCAACAAAGCAGTTTCTTCACCACAAATATAAGCACCCCAACCAGGAGACGCATGTAATTGGAAAGAAAAATCGCTACCTAAAATTTTGTCACCTAAGTACCCAGCTGCACGAGCTTCTTCTAGGGCTTCTTCAAAGCGTGAATAGACTTCCCAGATTTCTCCATGGATATAGTTATAGCCAGTGCTGATTCCCATCGTGTACGCACCAATGATCATGCCCTCAATCAATGCATGCGGGTTGTAACGCATGATGTCGCGGTCTTTAAATGTGCCTGGCTCACCTTCGTCGCTATTACATACTAGATATTTCTGACCCGGAAATTGTCGTGGCATAAAACTCCACTTCAAGCCCGTCGGAAAGCCCGCACCACCACGACCGCGCAGTGATGAAGCCTTTAACTCTGCAATGATGGCATCGGGTGCAACTTTGTCATTGATCAAACGACGTAGTTGTTGATAACCGCCACGACTCTCATAATCTTTTAAACGCCAGTTATCACCATTTAACCCTGCAAGGATTAAAGGCTTGATGTGACGATCGTGCAAGCTGGTCATGCTGCTTTCCCTTCCGCACGAAGCTCATTTAATAGAGCATCAATTTTTTCTTTACTCATAAAGCTACACATACGCTTGTCATTGACGAGCATTACAGGAGAATCACCACAAGCGCCCATACACTCACCCTCTTTTAAGGTGAAGGTACCGCAAGGAGTAGTTTCGTTGTAGCCAATACCCAGAGTTTCTTTTAGGTAAGTTGCTGCCGTTTCGCCATGGGTTAACTGACAAGGCAAATTGGTACAAATAACTAACTTGTATTTACCGATTGGCTTAGTGTTGTACATGTTGTAGAAGGTAGCAACCTCTTCAACTGCAATGGTTGGCATTTCTAAAATTTGCGCAACAGCTGAAATAACTTCAGGCGATACCCAACCTACTTCGGTTTGGGCAGCAATTAAGGAAGCCATCACAGCAGACTGCTTTTGCTCTGGAGGATATTTAGCGACGTTACGCGCAATATCTGCAAGAGTTTTGTCGGATAGTTGAAGAGTGGTTGTCATTAGATAATCTTTGGCACGCTCTATTAGCGGTCAATCTCCCCGAACACAATATCTTGCGTACCAATAATAGTTACCGCATCAGCCAACATGTGGCCACGTGACATCTCATCCATAGCGGAAAGATGCACAAATCCTGGAGCACGTATCTTCATGCGGTAAGGCTTATTAGCGCCATCAGAAATCAAGTAAATACCAAACTCACCTTTAGGATGCTCTACGGCAGAATAGGCTTCGCCATCAGGAACGTGAATACCTTCAGTAAAGAGCTTGAAATGGTGAATTAGCTCTTCCATATTGGTCTTCATATCCACGCGTTTGGGCGGGGCAACCTTGTGGTTATCAGACATGACAGGCCCTGGATTTGCTTTTAACCAAGCAACGCATTGCTTGATGATGCGATTGGATTGACGCATCTCTTCCATGCGAACCAAATAGCGATCATAAGAATCGCCATTCACACCCACAGGAATATCAAAGTCGAGGCGGTCATACACTTCATAAGGTTGCTTCTTGCGCAAGTCCCATTCGATGCCAGAACCACGCAACATTGGACCGGTGAAGCCAAGTTGTAGCGCTCTCTCAGGAGTAACAATACCGATATTCACTAAGCGCTGCTTCCAAATACGGTTATCTGTTAACAGATTGCAGTACTCATCTACGTTGGCATCAAAGCCCTGCGTAAATTGATCAATAAAATCAAGCAATGTGCCGCTGCGGTTTTCATTTAAACGCTTAACTGCAGAAGTGCTGCGAATCTTTGACTTGTTGTATTGAGCCATTTGATCTGGTAGATCACGATATACACCACCAGGACGATAGTAAGCAGCATGCATACGTGCACCAGAGACAGCTTCATACATATCAAAAATATCTTCACGGTCGCGGAAGGCATAAAGGAACACAGCCATTGCGCCCACGTCTAGACCATGACATCCAATCCATAATAAGTGATTGAGTAAGCGAGTTAACTCGTCATACATCACACGGATATATTGAGCACGCAAAGGAACATCTACTTGCAATAACTTCTCAATCGCCATGACGTAAGCATGTTCATTGGACATCATGGATACATAATCCAAGCGATCCATATAAGGCACGTTCTGAATCCAAGTGCGAGTTTCAGCCAACTTCTCAGTAGCGCGATGCAATAAACCAATATGCGGATCGGCACGCTGAATTACTTCGCCATCTAACTCTAATACCAAGCGCAATACACCATGTGCTGCCGGATGCTGAGGGCCAAAGTTGAGGGTGTAGTTCTTAATTTGTGCCATGACTTAAACCGGGCCTCCATACTGCTCTTCGCGAACGATACGGGGAGTAATCTCACGCGCTTCAATCGTCACTGGCTGATAGACAACACGCTTTAACTCTGGGTCATAGCGCATTTCTACATTACCGCTGATTGGGAAATCTTTTCTAAATGGATGACCTATGAATCCATAATCCGTCAAGATACGACGCAGATCATCATGTCCATCAAACAAGATCCCATACAAATCAAATGCCTCACGCTCAAACCAGTTGGCTGAATTCCATACCGGCGTAATAGATGCAACTAGAGGGTAACTATCGTCCGGCACAAATACGCGAATACGTAAACGCCAGTTATGTTCTAGCGACAGCAAATGACTTACAACACCAAAACGCTTGCCAGCCCATGCTCCATCGCGAAAATCTTGGTAATCAACACCGCAAAGATCAATCAATTGCTCAAAAGCCAAAGACGGATCATCACGCAGCATCATCGCAGACTCCAAATACGTATCTGCATTCAGCACAACAGTAACCTCACCCAACGCAATCTCAATTGATTGAACGCGATTACCCAAAACTTTCTCTAAGTTTGCAGTGAGTTGTATTAAACGATCTGACATAACTTAAGCCTTCCGCGCAATCGTGCTGGTACGAGCGATCTTCGATTGCAATTGGATAATGCCGTAGATCAATGCTTCTGCAGTTGGAGGGCAACCAGGAACATAAATATCAACCGGCACAATACGGTCGCAGCCGCGTACTACAGAATATGAGTTATGGTAGTAACCGCCACCATTTGCGCAAGAACCCATCGAAATAACCCAACGCGGTTCTGGCATTTGGTCATAAACCTTACGTAGTGCCGGAGCCATTTTGTTGCAAAGTGTTCCAGCAACAATCATCAAGTCAGATTGACGTGGAGATGGTCTGAACACCACACCAAAACGATCTAAGTCATAACGGGAGGCGCCAGCATGCATCATTTCTACAGCGCAACATGCCAAACCAAAGGTCATAGGCCATAGCGAACCATTACGCGTCCAGTTAATTAACTGATCCGCAGTAGTGGTAACAAATCCTTCTTTGAGAACGCCTTCTAATGCCATATCGATCACTCCCAGTCGAGAGCGCCCTTTTTCCAGATATAAACAAACCCCACAATGAATTCCAATAAGAAAATCACCATAGAAGCGTAGCCAAACCAACCGATGTCACGCAGAGCGACACCCCAAGGAAACAGGAAAGCAGTTTCCAGGTCAAATAAGATAAATAGAATAGCAATCAGGTAGTAGCGCACATCGAACTTCATACGCGCATCCTCAAAAGCCTCAAAGCCGCACTCATAAGGAGAGAGTTTTTCGGCATCTGGTTTTGAAGGAGCCAGAATTTTTCCGAGGAACATGGGAACTAAACCTACCCCAATACCTACTAGGATAAATAGCAAAACAGGAAAGTAGTTAGCGAGATTCAAAATGGCCCTGAGTCGTTCGTCTGGTAAATCCAAAAAGCATCAAATTATTAATTAATCCACTACATATTGCATTGATTTAGAGCAAAAACTCCTTCAAATTCTTTATTTTGGTGCCGACGGCGAGACTCGAACTCGCACAGCCTAAGCCACTACCCCCTCAAGATAGCGTGTCTACCAATTTCACCACGTCGGCATCTTGCAAAACCCATCAATTCTACTGCATTGCACCACT
>JACCDO012184380.1_pt1 | contig 15925 bp, 28 predicted proteins | sample 7446101 | NCBI WGS metagenome assembly JACCDO01 (sample SAMN15323440, study PRJNA562643) | freshwater metagenome | isolation source: river surface water | place: USA:Blue River Watershed | collected 2017-08-16
AATCATCAACTTGTCACCACGATTCACATCTTGTAACTGCTGCATAATGTCAAACTTCAACTGTTCAATATCAGTCAAAGGTGTATGCAAAACACGGTTCATATCAATGCCAAATGTCTCAAAGTATTTGACTGGTGTACCGAATTCTGAATCATAGAACAACAACACCGCTTCAGGGTATTTGTCCATGTAAGACTTTGCCATCAGCAAACTGAAAGCAGTCTTAAAGTGTTTTGATGGGCCTGCCCACATTGTGAGGCCTGGCGTAATGCCACCATCTAAACGACCAGATAGTGCCACATTAATCATTGGCACGGCCGTTGGAACCATATCTTTATCAGTAAAGAACTTCGACTTGGATAGTATTGCACTATCTTTAATTGTCGAATTCTTTTTTAGTTTTTCAAGCAAACTCATTTAAATTCTCCATCAATTTTAGTAATCTTCGACCTTGGTATAACTTCATTATTATCATCTACGAAAAAGGATTCTATACTATTTCCACCTAAGTTGTCAAGTGGTTTCATTTTCTTTGCCTTCTTCTTAACTACAGGTATTTCTTCCTGTTTGTATCTGTTTCTGTATGTTTGATTAGCAGCAATCAGCAATAGCACGGCAAGTGGGTCAAAAACAAATATAATCACAATGATTACGGCCCTTACAGCTTTATCTATGAATGAAGGGTCTTCTTTATCATAGAACAACTCGGCGATGTATTTGATAGGACCAATCTCTGCCGACAGTTTGTTTTCTTCGGCAAGTAATGGCAACTTCTCATTAGCAATCCGTTTTAATTCTGCCTGTGTTTCTTGGATTTGTTTGTCTATTCTATTTGTTGCCGTTGCTGGGTCACCTGCTCGTTTCAAAAGGTATTCTAATCTTTCACGAGCAATCTTTTCTTGTGTCTCTAATGTTTTCACTTGAACGGTGTTAGCACCAAGTGTTACATTAGATTCAAGGTGTGCCTTTGAAAGATAACCAAAAATACCCATTGAAGTAATCAACATCAGAAGAACAACTGCCGTTGTGAAATAGTATTTCATCAATCGGTTTGTTTCGTTCCAATTATTATATAGCCAAGATACTGTCACCAGTTTAGATGCTTCGAGAATCGAGCCCATAATGACAACAGGCCAAAAAGAACCTGGAAATATCTGTGCAAGACCAATTACTGAGTAATAAGCCGCAACACCTGATAAACCAATAGCAGTTAAGAATGGTAACAATACTTGTATCATAATTTCTAAGGATTATTTTTCGAATGTGGAACATCAAACACAAAAGTAATCCTCACCTCATCTCCAATATTTTTAGTTCCATGTGGTAGTTTGTTGTTGAACCATAACAAAGTTCCAGGCTCAACAATAACCGATTCATCACCTACTGTATATTCGTAACGACCTTGAATAGAAAGGTGATATCTATCTCTTGTCAGATAATATTTTCCAAAGTCTACATGTGTACCTACAATTTCACCAACAGGTAATGCCAAGAAAGCACACCGAGAAAACTTCTTAAAGTTTCTTTTCATAAAACGAACAATCTCGGTGTGTTTATTGTATGCAGGAGTGGAGATACAATATTCTGTATCACCCACAAAGTCCTCTGGTTTATCAACTGCACCAATAACCAATTGCAAAACATCAGCAGTAACAATATATTTGGTTGGGTCTACTTGGTCTGTACCACCTAGTTTCTTTTGTGAACCCCAATCTTCTGGATATTGTTGTAACTGTTTCAGTATCTTGCTTACATTGATACCAGTTTTGATGATGCGAATATTATCCAAAGAAACTCTCCAACGAATTAGTCTTCTCAATCTTCCAATCCATACAGTCTAACACAACCTTAATTGGTTCAAGGAATGTTTTCTCAAACTGCAAATCATAATCAATATATTCGTGTAGACCAAACTCAGCAGGCAATCTGGTTGGGTATGAGATTACAGAATCTTTGAATGGGTTTGGTTGTTTGAGATATGAGAACTTAACCTTTTCACCTTCTTGAATTCTAGGATACTTCTTTTCAAGTCCCATCAATTTCAAATTGTAGTTGTACAGAATAGCACCCTTGACATGAATAGGTGTGCCTTTCTTGTACAGAGTGGCAGAATCAGAATATTCTTTTAGACCATTCAGGCCACGAGGGAAAGAAATATCTTCAGGTGGCAAACTCTTAAACTCTTGTTTGAATTCTTCAATGAAGGTGTGAATGTCATCTTCTGTACCACGAACCATTAGTTGAATCGCTTGCTTCATTTTAACACGAACAGCCGATGGTGTAGAAGACTTCACCATTTCTAGACCCATAACTTTGAGGTCAGGTTCTTCATATGCAACACCTTCGTTGTTGTACACATTAAGAATGTATCGTTTCTTGGCAGTCCAAATACCTTTGTCAGCCAATGCTTCCCGTTTCATTTGCATTTTTTGGGAGTACGCATGAACATACGTAGCAAGCTCCTGATAACTCGCATCAATATACGGTTGAATTTTATCTTCGCATACACGGTCCATGAAACTAATAACCTGTTGTTTGTCGATGTTTGGAGAGACAGAGTTTTTCTGTCCCGTGCCATACACCTTGTCAACAAGGTCACCAAGACGGAGATAAATCGAATCTGTGTCCGAGGCGATAACATAATCACTTTCTGTTTTCAATAGTTTGTTCATGTAGGCGTTTATCTTAGCCTCGATCCACCTAATAGACAACTGACCAGCAGTAGTGACGCCAAGAGCCATTCGTAAATCATAAAAGCGGAAATACTGGCTACCAAGAGCACCGTAAGCAGAGTTAAGAGAAACTTTCTTTGCAAGTTGTAGGTTGTTGTATCTAGCAATTCGTTTCTCAATCTCATAGAGTTTAGATTTATCTTTTTCGGCTTCATAGTCTTTCTTCGCCTGAATCATCATCTTCTTAAACTTAGAACGGTCAACATACATTTCTTCCAACATCTTTGGTAAGAAACCTTGTTTGTCAGTACGGAAGAATTGACCATTTGGTGTGATAGTCACATCTTTAAGTTTACTCAAATCAACATCTTTAGCAAGAAGTCTGTCAACGGAAACACCACGAGAAATCACTTCACGCATTTCAGGTGTATAGTCAGCAACTTCAACCAATGTCTCTGGTGAGATATTGTATTGCATCATCAAATGCGGATACAATGAGTTCAAGTCAAACGATGCAACCCAATTGTGTAGACCAGTTTGTGGTTCTTTCACATATGCACCTTCAAAGGCGGCGTTCTTTGTCTTATCTTCTTTAGGCGGAACAACGATGTTCTTTTCCAACAGGTAGTTGTAAATCAGAGCATCCCACATACGAGTTTGTGCAAAGATATCTTCAAAGTTACATTTTGTATCATATGCAAGAGTAAGACCTAGTTCAATCAACTTCAACTTATCTTCAAGTTTAAATACCAAGTCAACGTCTTTGATGTTGTACTCAATAAACTTTTGATGGTCAAGGCGATACAGGCTGTGCAAGTTATCGAATTCATCATACGACAATTTGTTTTCGCCTAGTTCAACCGATGCGATGTGGTCAAGGCGATATGATTCTTGTGATTTACCAGCAGGCGCATACCAACGATACAGTTCAATGTAGTCAAGTGTTGCAACACCTGTGATTTCATATGCTGTCAATTCACGGTTCATAACAATAGCCTTGCGACTACTGATATAGTTCCATGGTGACAACTTCTTAGTCTCATCTTCACCAAGAATCTTTGTGAATCGGTTTACAAGATATGGAATATCAAAGAACTTAATGTTCCAACCAGAGATTACATCTGGACAGTTTTCTTCCCAGTATTTGATAAACCGTTTGCAAAGGTCATACTCATCTTTACATTTGATGTATGTAATTTCACCTTTGTTGTTTACATCTTTCTCACGGTCATAATCACCACAACCCCAAACGATTGCATCACCATTAAGATAACGCAAACAGATAGCTGTGATTGGTTCATTCGCAAGGTAAGGGTCAGGGAAACCATTCTCTGAACCAACCTCAATATCAATCATTGCAATTGATAGGTGTGAGATATCCCAGTCAATCATTCCTTTTTGCTCATCAGCAATAAAGGCATATGCATAACTGTTGTTACCATAGATTTTAAAATTTTCAACCTCACTATATCGTTTAACGAAATCACGAGCCTCACGAATAGATTCGAATTTCATAGGCTCGAGAAATTCACCATCAAGTGTGGTGAACTTAGTTGGTTTCTTAGATGCCAAATACAAAGTCGGCGTATAAGCAATTTTCAACTTAACACGCCGACCGTCTTTGACACCTCTATAAAGAATATTGTTGCCAAGACTGGCAACATTGGTGTAATATTTACTCATTCAATAATTATATCACATTTTTGGAATGGCTGAGGCAATTTGAATACCACTACCGAATACTTGGTTGTATTGGTTTTCCAATTCTACTACAGGTGTAGTGATGCATAGAACTGATTCCATAGGCACTTTAATGCCTGTTGAAAATTCTTGTGCATACTCTAAGAAAGGTGCGAAGCCCAACATCGGGCCGTCTTTTGATGGTTGAACCACAACTTGTACTGGTTTCTTTAATACAAGATGTGTTGCTCCAACATTTGCAGAATCAGTTTCGCATAATACGGTCTGATTCGTTTTGAATGTCACTAACTTCAATGTCATAATGTTTAATCTCAATAACAGATTCTATAGGTTGATTAATGGCAAAGTCCGTAGCGTCTTTTAGTGTTTCAAAGTTTCTTGACGATACGTACCTGCCGCCGGTCATATAATAATATACTTTATACATTTACCAGTGTTTCAGCAGGAATTACACCGATGGTGACCCATCGTTTAGGGAATAGCATTTCCCGTCCTCGATAATCATTCATATCTGCGGTAGGGTCTTGCAACCAACCAAGCACTTCTACTTGGTCATCGTATTCACGTAGGAACAAGTCGTATCGGTCTGCACGAGGCAGTTTGAATTCAACGGCGAGTTTCTTTGCGAGTTCACGAGTGTTCATAGTGTCTTTCATAGTTAATAACATAATAAATGAATTGTAACATAGACGATGTTAGAGTGCAAGGCCTATGTTACATGTTTGCCTTACGAATTGAGTACCTTTGCCACAGAATTCATAACAGAGGCAATTCTGCCAATGTCACGCAACTGTTCAATAGAATACCCTTCCTTTTTCAATGTATCGTAGTGTGCCTTTACACAGAAGTGGCACTTGCCCACAATACTAGCAGCAAGACTGAAAGCTTCAAAGTTTGTCTTTGTAGTTCCGCCATGGCTTGTAATTGCGTTCATGCGAAGTTGTGGTGGAATACCATCTAGTCCACCACCAACCATTTCAACATAAGGATACCATACATTGTTTTGTGCCATGATACTTGCAGCAGTCATAGCTGCATCTGCAAGAACAGGTGCATCTGCTAACAATACAGCAAGTACCTTTCCGTTACCAGTTGCGGCTAATGCAGCTACGGCACAACCCATAGCTACATCTGCATCTAATGTGCTACGCAAAAGAACAGCATCAAGATTTAACTTGGTGTCCTTTGCGTATTCTGGCAACGCAGTTTTGATTGCGTCAATAAATGCCATTAGATTGTTTCTCCGCCAATCGCACGGTTACATGCACACTTCTCACCAGTTTGCAATGCATCTAGTACACGCAATGTTTCTTCTGGTGAACGACCAACATTCAAGTTGTTTACTGTCACATGCTGAATTTCATTGTTAGGGTCAACGATGAATGTAGCACGGAGTGCAGCACCTGCTGGTGCATAGAACACACCAAGTTGGTCAACCAATGACTTATCATAGTCACGGCTTGTATCTGCAAACATCCATGAATTAACTTTCTTCAAGTCTTCATGTGCTTGTTTCCAAGCCAGTTTACAGAATTCATTATCGGTAGAACCAATCATAAGAACCGCATCACGGTCATTAAAATCATTCACCAATTTATCGTATGCTACAATCTCTGTAGGGCATACAAATGTGAAGTCTTTTGGATAGTAAACGATTACCTTCCATTTGCCCTCAAAAGATTTTTCAGTAATGGTTTCAAATGCATCATCACCATAGTTTGCGCCTGGTCGAATACCAGTTACCGCAAATTCTTCAATAAAATCACCGACTGTCTTCATAATTTCTCCTTAAAGTTAAACAGTATCACAGATACTTATGATAGTTTAACACTATTTTCAATCAAAGTCTAATTGTTATTTTCTATTACAATTATTTAACAAACCTATTAAAATCTGGTTTCTTCCAACCTTCAGGCTTTAATACCTTGCCATCGTCACGCTTGATGACCTTGCCAGTAGCACGGTCAATCTTCTTCAAGTTACTTAAAGAACCTTCATCCCAAATACCATCACAGTTCCAACCACGAGATAGCATGTAACCAACAATCACCCAAATGGTATCAAAGCAAGCATCAATCGTTTCTACATCATCACCTCTTTGAACAGCAGAAATGAATTCATTATATTCTTCGTTGATTAAACGGCGATACAACAATGCTTGGTCTTGATTATCTTCGGTTGTGGTTTGTCCAGCTGCGTTCATAAACACCTGAACATCGGTAAATACTTTTGTCATTAGAATTTCTCTTTTCTCAATTCTGATTGATAGGTTCTCTGTCTCAATTCACTTGAACTAAATCTATGTTTACGGGAGTTGTAAATGATATTGATTCCTCGGTCTTCACAAATGTTTTTACCTGTGAATGGTTTGTCTCTGTATTCTTCACCAATAATTCTATGATTGATAGGTAAGAACATCAACAAATCTTCCAAGTCTCTCTCTGTATCGTAAACGATAATCTCATCTACAAATTTTACAGCAGACAACTGAACATATCGTTCAACAACCGATTGAACTGGTTTGTTTTTAACATCTGGTCTATCAATCGTTGGGTCAGTTTGAAGACCAACAATTAAATAATCACAGATTTGTTTTGCTTCTGCAAGCATTAAGATATGACCTGCATGTAGAAGGTCAAAAGTGGAACAGGTGAAACCAATAGGTCTACCAATCATATTATCTGGTAACACTAACAATTTATTCTCCAACTAAAGGTCTTGTTAAATTTTCTAAAATGACAACACCATTTTCCATACTAATGTTAACGGTGTCGCCTGGTTGCCAACCTAAATCTTTTACCATTTCATCTGAGAATTGTAGAATAGCATCACCATTCTCACAAATCTCCACAACTTCTGCGATATAAGTTTTAGACTCTTTCAATTTTTACTCCTGCTCTTTCCAAGAATTGTAAGCCATCTTCACTACGATAGGTATTGCGATAGTACACGGAATTAATACCAGACTGATATACCAATTTTGCACAGTCCAAACAAGGAGCATGAGTGACAAAAAGAGTAGCACCGCTGCCAGACTCTGTAGATTTTGCCAACTTAGCGATTGCATTTGTTTCAGCATGTAACACCTCAGGTTTAGTGATAAGTCTATATCTCATCCATTGATTTGATTCTTTTGGAAGAAGTTGCTCTTGACATGGCCATTGTTGTTCAATTTCTTCTGGACTTAGCCAACCACCAGCGCCTTGGTCCATGTACTCTTTATGTTCACAGTTGTTATCCCAACCTGAAGGCATTCCATTGTAACCAATAGAAATAATCCTATCTTCTTTTACAATGACTGCACCAACATGAAGTCGTATAGCTGTAGACAATCCTGCGAATGTCTCAGCAGTCTTCATGTATGCTTCAATCAGCTTGGGTTTCATCTCTACGCTTCTTCTTTTCAAAAACTTTAGACCCATCAATCTGAGCCTGAATCATCATATTCTTGTAAGCGTGACGTTCAACGGGGTCAACAATGGTTGACATGATACGTTTGACCTGACGGTCGATGCGGAAGTTTTTATCTCTTTTTAACATGATTTAATTATACACCAAAATAATATAGTTGTGAGGCAAATATGGGGTCATTGCGACCCCATATACTTAGGCTGTTTCTTGCAACAGCTTTGGCTCGCTGAATTTGATTTCTTTTGTGAATTCAATCTTGCGAGGTTTCTTGTGTTCAGGTATCACATTCTCTAAACCAATCTTCAAAATACCATCTTTGAATTGAGCACCACGAACTACGATAGTGTCATTCAAACGAATAGACTTGGTGAATGAACGAGTACCAATCCCACGATACACATAGTTAACCTCAGTCTTGTCGGCCTTCTCACCCTTAACAATAAGGGTGCCGTCCTCAATCTCAACTGAAACTTCATCTTCACCAAAACCAGCAACAGCCATTTCAACGACATACTTGTTGTCATCTACTTTGATGATGTTGTGTGGTGGGAAAGATGTGTTACGAGTTTGGTGAGTACCTTCAACCAAGCGTTCAAGTTCGTTGAACAATTGGTCAAAACCAACAAACTGTGGATACAATGTTGCGAAGCGTGTCATAGTTTTCTCCTTTAATAAGCGAGTTAATGAAAGTGTAACCCCGAAGGCGTTACAACCCAGCTTACCTTATACTGGCTCGAACTATCGTGTCGAGGGTGTAATTACACGGACGCCTTATACCGTAGAATCAAACGGCCCTAAGGTGGGTTCTGTTAGTGAAGGTTTTTTACAAGGTTGCCTCCGCCTTGTTCCCATCCCTGAGAATATTATTATTTAGTTTCCACGAAAGCGTTTTTGTTAACCAAATACTTTCTTTCTGGTAATTCTGGTTTATACACCTTAATGAAGACATAGCCTGCATCGGCAATTTCTTCTTTTAGGTTTTCACAGTATACGATTTCTCCCGTATAAATGTTTTTCAATTTTACTGTTTTCATAATATAAATCCATTATCACTCCGGAGTTTTCTTACCAATATTATATTTGGCTATTAGTTCCCAATCATCTTTTTCTTTGAAAGAAATAATTTTAATTTGATGTAGTGGTGCAATATTATCAGTCATAACTTGTGGGTTTAGAATTGTAACTAGACCCCATTCTTCTAACAACTTAGCAATCGCATTTCTTCTTTGTATATCATTCTCTGAAATATTAGAAGGCTTACCATCTAATGCAAACAATTCTTTAAAGTGTACCACATAATAACGACCCTGCTTATGTAAAATGTGGCAAGACTGATATAGGACTTTCTCTTTACGAGAAGACACACCAATACGGGTTAGTGTTTCCCTTACTTTCAAAAAGTCGTCTTGTTCGTTGAGCTTAACTTCAACGAACTTGTTTAAATCTACCATCTCACTTCCTCAATCCACCGATATCGGTTTGTTCTTTTAATTGTTGGATTTGTTCATTGCTAAGTAGGCGTAGAGCTTCACGAGCTTTGGTGTCAGAAAAACCATAGACTTGTTTGATACATTCCAAATCATCATTTTTCTCGGCCTTGGCCCACTTCGCAAACGGTCGTTTTTGAGACCGCACGGTATTTAGTAAAAAATCAAACTGCAACTTTTTATCAAGGAAATGGCGTCTATTCATTTCGTTTGCATACATAATGCAATCTTTATGATAAGAAAGACTTCTATTGACCAAGAATGGTTGATACTCCTTCTCAGTCAATTCATCTTTGATTAGATTTTTTTTGTTTTGAAGGATAGAATTAACATAGTCAAATGGGCTCACGATACTAACATCCTTATTAATCCGATTGTGTCGATTGTGGTAAGAAGGATATAATTAGCCAACATACCAAAGGAACCACGACTATAAGCGCACCAAGCGTATATAGCACAACCTGCAATCCATACGGGGTAAAGTGCGAGGAGAGGAGGTGTTGGTACGGTGAGTGCCATAGTGATAGAACACCCAATGCTAATAGCCCAAGCAATGACCTCAAGACAAAAACGAAGTCTATCACTTTTGTAATCATCTTTAATCCAATCGAATGTTGGTTTGAAAAAGTCAATCATACGAACTCACATGAAACCATTAACTCAGTCAAGCATGCCACCAGATTAATCTCTGAATCAGCAACAAAGGCTTGTTTGTATTGATAGTCAGCGAGAATGATAACTGCTTGAGGGATAGATTGAGGTTTCATCAAGTCGTACAATGAATCATACAATTGACGGAATACTGTATTGGTATCCATGTCACTTGTTGCAACCCATTTACGAATCGCACCGAAGTCTTTGTCTTTGATGTGCTTGATAATCTCGGTCAGTTGGACATTACCAATCTGCGAAAGAATACCTGTGTCGATTTTACCGAACTGAGCATATCGTTGCAGTTCATTGATGACACGGCGGAAATCTGGAAAGTGTTTCTTAACCAGTTCTGCAATTACCTTGTCTTCATACTCAACTTTTTCACTTTGCAAAACCGACTGGATTCTTTTGAAGAATTGGCCAGCCATTTGGGTCTTCTCATTACCCTTCAGAGCAAAGTCAATCACCGCACAACGAGAGTGTAGCGGTTCAATGATACGAGTTTTGTAGTTACAAGTAAAGATGAATGAGCAGTTGACCGCAAATTCTTCAATCGCATTACGCAAAGCAGGTTGCGTAGAGTTAGGGTTCAAGTAATCAGCTTCGTCAATGATGATGACCTTGCGACCACCAGTCAACGACATACTTGAAGCATAGTTCTTAATCTTGGTACGGAATGTGTCAATACCAGATTCGTCAGAACCGTTAATGACCATGTAATCACAACCAATCTCCTGACACAGAGCTTTTGCTACGGTTGTTTTACCAACACCAGCACTGCCTGATAACAATAGATTGGGGATTTGTTTTTGATTTACATATTCCTGAAACGGTTGCTTCAGGCGGTCGGGAAGAATACAATCTTCAATGGTTTTAGGACGGTACTTCTCCGTCCACAATAGATGTTCCACACTTCACCTCTTTCATAATAAAATAATATTGTATCACATTTTACGCCAAATGTCATTCTCTTTGACGTATAGTTTGCCGTCAGGACCAGGTACAATTTGTACAGATACTTTCTTTTCTGTACCCTCTACATATTCATCACCCGAACCAAAAAAATAATATTGATTCGTACTATATGCTGGTTTAGGTTTTGGTGTACCATATGTTGCTTGTAACGATAACACAGGTTTGTTTTCAAGTTGTTTCTCAAGCTCTTGACTAGGAAATTCATCTGCACGATAAACAATCTTAGTTGCTTCTTGATAACTCTTAACACCAACGGCCACTAGACCTGCAAGGCCTAGTGTCTTAACGAAACCCCTACGCTTGGTCGGTTCCATGTCATTTCTTTTCGTTTAACCGAGCAATGACTTCAAGATATGGTTCATTAACCATTTCGGTTACGTTCTGACCAAGGCGAATCAAACAACCGTTTTCATTGTCTTCAACATATAGAACAGCATCTGTATTGATAGCAATAGAGACACCTTTAGGTGTAGTAAACAATTTCAACATGATTAAGCCTTCTCAAATTTAGAACCAGTTTCAGTTGTAATCCAATATTGCAAATCAGCAGTCTTGTGTTTGAAGTGTGAAATGCCTTTTGAAGAAATGGATACAGTATATGCACCAGACATAAGTTTGCTCAGGTTCTCAGTCTTGAAAACCATACGATACTTGTCACCATTACCATCACCAATTTCTAGTGCATCGGTGTGAGCAGAATCGTTTTGCAAATCGAGGGTGATAATCTGAATAGATTTGCCATCAGATTCAACAGCGATTTGTGGTGAAGAAAGAACATTGGCTGCCCTCATAATCCACTCAAAGTCTTCGGCAGAAAGTTCAAAAGAAATCTCTGGTGTTGGCATTGTCAACTGCTTCTCAGGCGGTGTAACAATCATTGTTGGTTCACAGAAACGATACTTGATTTTGCTACGACCTTTGTTACCAGAGATAAGAACATGCTTTGAATCAAACTCAAACGATGGTTCATCTTTGTGCAGAGACACAACAGACAAGAACTCATTCAAGTCATAAACACCAAAGTCAGCAGGAATATCTTCCTTAATATTTACTTCAGCAAGAATGTTCTTGTGTGAAGAAACAGTTTTAAGTGTCTTGCCTTTTTTGAACAAGATGCCTTGATTGATAGCACCAAAATTCTTTAAGACAGACAGCGTTTCATTAGATAGTTTCATATAACCTCACTTTTAAAATAATATAATCATTATACACCATTAACGAACATATTGCAATAGGTCATTGACTTTATTGCCTAAGTCATCAATCGTGCCGTTGTTTTCAATGGTATAATTGAATTCACAACCAATCCAATCCCATTCTGATTGGTGAATACCCAAGTCTTTCATGTGCAATGTAGCAGAATAGTAACCTGCATTTGCATCTTCAGCGACCTTAAACCATTCAGGTTCAGGGCCACGCTTCACACGAACGACAACACCACCATTGTCTTGAATGTATTTCACTTCATTTTGAAAACGAACGTCAGTAACAACAACGTCTTTACCATGAGCACGATTCAATAATGAAATAACCCAAATGTCATTGTGAAATACATTTCTGCCAGCTTCTGTTCCCATCAATTGAAGGGCAAGTCTTGGAGTAAATTCATAACCGAATTTTTCACTCCAAAACTTATCAGGTTGTTCACGCCAAGTCCTTGAAAACTCGGTGTTGCCTTCTAGTAACTCACGAGGCCAACCGAAAATGGACGAGCAGGCATCTTTAAGTGGTCGTGCAAAGCTATCAGGAATAAAACCTTTCGTTGCGAGAAGGTCACCAACAGTTCCTTTACCTGAACCAATAAAACCTACAAGTCCAATAATCATGCAGCAACCTCACTCTTACGATATGTCACACCTTTTTTACCAATCTCTGGTCGTGAATCCCAAAACAGTTTACCTTTTGCCATTTGCTTCAGGCGTTGTTTTGCCATGTAACGGCGCATCTGATATTCATCAAACGATTCACCTTCAAGGCGTTGTGGTACAAACAGATTTTTAATTTCTGCTGGTGCAGTTTCAATCACCGGTGTTGGTGATGTATCAATAGTTTCAACAACTTCATTCATTACAATTTTCCTGTAAACTGAGCAACAGCAGGCATATTACCAGTAAATGCGTAGGTGCCGATATGTTGCGTTTTCATCCAAGGACACAAGTAAATTTGTCCACCCATTTTACGCCACATCTGACAGAACATATAATCTTCTGACAGGTAACGGTCAGAACCACCACCAACGATAGATTCTTTGGTGTCGATTACTGTATCAAAGTAAGCATGAATGTAACGAGTACCATCAAAGTTGGCTTGACCAACATGGTCTGGTTTGTAACGAATCAATGGATATTCTGCTGCCATTTTATCGAATACATGGCGTTTAATCATCATGTAACCTGTTCCAATTTCCATAACCTCAAGTGGTTCGGTAACTTGGAATTGTTGAGTACCTTTAACAACGTTGAAGACATATTCACCAACAAGAGTTTCAAGCTCTCTAGGATCCATGTTTGGGTGGTTGCGGGCAGCACTTGCGATATTACCCCAGTTCATTGATTTCTTAGGGTAAGGACCACCGATAACATCTTTATCAAGCGCCAACAAAGCAATTACGTCTTGTGGGTTGAAATGAATGTCGCTGTCGATGAACAGCATGTGTGTGTAATCTGTGCGGAGGAATTCGTCAACGAGATAGTTACGAGCTCTTGTGATTAGAGATTCGTTGAACAGGAACGAAAACTTGATTTCGATTCCATACTTTGCCATGGTCGCTTGAAGGTCAAGGCAGGACTTCATGTAAAGTCCGTGGTTCATACCACCATACATTGGTGTTGCCACGAATAATTTATATTTTCTTAGTTCTTCAACTTTAACTTGTATTTCCATAATGTACCCATAAAATAAAAAAAGAGGAGTGATACTAATATGTATCCAACTCCTCTTGTGCCTTAATCGTTAATTAGGCAAAAGCACGTTCACCTGTGGAACGAATTGCGGCAATACCAGCAGCAACCATGCGCTTAGTTGGTGTGCCTAGGCGATAGAAAGAAACTTTCTCGCCGTTCGCATTAATGCGAGTGTTCAAGTAGATTGCGTGACCTTCATTACGCAACTCATTAATGGTTGCAGATGGATTTGCAACACCGAAAACGCTCTGCATTTTAGCAGCGGTCAAAGTGTTGTAAGAAGAATCCTTAGAAAGGTACGAAAGAACTTTTGATTTAACAGACATTTATAGTCTCCATAATAAACACGAATCTCAGTTAGGAAAGTATTTGAGAGGAGATTCATTCTCTCAAATTAGATATTAGTATAACAAAACAAAACAAGTTTGTCAAGCACTATTCAGGCACAATTAAAAAAAGGCCCGACTTTCGCCGGGCCAAAGTGCCGAACTCAAATTATTAGAAAGGAATTTCCTCATCAATTGTTGGGTCAGCTTGGGCAACTTCAGGTGTGTTGATAGTTTCGGCATTTGCGCCTGCATCCACTTTAGTGTAGAGGTCAAGGAAACTTGCCTTAGTATCATCATCGAAACGATTCAGGCAAAGGCCAATCGCTTTCATTTTGTCACCAAAGATACCATAGGTTTCTACGATATGTACCAGACGGCGAGTGGAAATCACTTCGTCACAACCGCCATCGGCGAAAGTCTTACGAATAACATCAGCCCATGTAACAAGCTTCTCACCGAATTCATCATCTTCACGACCAACAGAGGCCAATTCTTTCTGAATGATTTTCTTTTCAGTCTTAGCAGGTGGGAATTCTTGTTCGTAGGTATTACGAAAACGCTCAAGGAAGGCTTCGTTCAATACATTGGTAAACATATAACGACCATCTTCTGAACCTTTACCTTTTGTGTTAGCAGTAGCAAACACGGTAAAACCAGGAGCAGGGTAAATCAATTCACCTTTCTTTTTCAACATGAAAGGTTTACCTTCAAGCACACGCTGAAGTGCCGAAAGGTTCTGAGCACCATAATCAATTTCGTCAATACAAAGCACAGCGCCTTGTCGTGCAGCTGTTGTCACAGGACCATCACGCCATTCCATGTTGCCGTCAACCAGCACATAGTTACCAAGCAAATCACTTTCATCGGTTTCAGGTGTCATTGACACACAGATAAATTTGCGTTTAGCTTTGGCACAGGCCTGTTCGACCGACATGGTCTTGCCGTTACCAGAATGGCCTGTAATGAATACAGGAAAGAATCGCATTGATTGAACAATGGAAAGAACATCATCAAAGTTACCGAACGGTACATAATTTTTGTACAGTTTAGGAATCAGGTCGGATGTTTCCAAATCCGTTGATACATTTTTAATTTTGTGGTCAGATTTATCTACAGGTTTTGTCATAGGTACTACTTGTGCTGTCATTTCAATTTCGGCGCTAGGCACTTTGTACAAGCCACGGCCAACTCGGTTGTTTTCATCTTTAGTAAAGAACTGAGCACCAGACATACCCAACTCTGAGCAAATGCTTTTAATTTCCGCTTTTGTAACAGTTGATTTACCCAAAGCTGCGAGAGAAGCGAAAAACTTGGAACGATTGTCGGCACGACTTGTCATAATATAAACTCCATCATCAATCAAATTATACATCCATTATACATCAGGTGGCTTGATTTGTCAAGCCCCCTGTTGCATAAAAACAACACTTAGGCAGCAATGCCCTTAATGAAACGGGAGACTAGCACACGATTCACCTGCTTCTGTTTATTGAATTTCATAAAAGCAGACTTCAATCGCTGTGCGGTAACTTTACCCTCAAACTCAAAATCATCATCATCGGTTTGCAATTCATTACCACCAGAAATCATATAGAACTCATTGTAACCTTTGGTATTGGAAATCAAGAACTTTTCATCTTTCAGTTTCTTAGCCAACTCTTTACTTCTTTCTTGAGCTACCCATTGATTGGTTTCTTCTTTAGCTCGTGAATGGATTTACCATTCTCATCAACATATCGGTTGTATACCGCAGCACGAGCAGAACCATGGCGATTAGCAATAATAAAGAAACC
>JACCDO010040183.1_pt1 | contig 15924 bp, 9 predicted proteins | sample 7446101 | NCBI WGS metagenome assembly JACCDO01 (sample SAMN15323440, study PRJNA562643) | freshwater metagenome | isolation source: river surface water | place: USA:Blue River Watershed | collected 2017-08-16
ATGTTTAGTATTGGGAATAATTTAGAATTAGAAGTTTTTGACTCAAAAAATATTCATAAAGAAATAAATAAAATAAAAAAAGATAATTTAAGTTATTTAAAAACACATGTTGAATGTATTCCTGAATATTTTAAATTTGTTCAAAATATTAATCTAAATTCAATAACAAAAACATCCAAACAAGAAATTATTTATCTTAATACATTAAATACATTAAATACTTTAAAAGATAATTTTAATAGTGAATCCAATATTATTGATAATTTAGATTTATTAGAAAATTTATATGAGGATTTTAAATCTAATTTAGAATTTGAAGACATTAATAAAAATAAAATTGATAAAATAATATTAAAACTCAAATACAATTTTTCTCAAATATATGAGCAAATAAAAGAAATTATACAAAAAAATAAAATTTTTAATAAAGATATTATTTTATTAGATGGTGAAAATATATTAAAATCATTCAAAATACAATATGTTATTAAAAATATTATTGGGCAAACAAATTATAATAAATATTTTGACCAATGGATTTATGGTGATTTTAATGAATTGATTCAAACTGATTGTTCTATGTCTTTAAGCGAATATTCTAATTCTATCAAATATACTGAACCATTTAACTCAATTGGATTAAATTTAGAAGAAAAAAAATATTTAATTGATTTAATTTTATCAAAATATTTTAATAATTTTTTTACTATTTATTTTTTAAATTCAAAATTAGATAATAATCCTTTTAAATTAGAATCTACTGTCTTAACCTCTAATACTCTATTTTATCCTATTTTATATAATAAATTAGATATAAGAGAACAAGATGACCATTTATTAATATTTTTATTTAAATATTTATCTCAATTTACAAATTCATATATTGTATCTGGTGATAAATTTAAATTTTATAAAGATAAAGATAATATTACTATCAAAAACTTTAATATATTTTATGATTTAGATAAAAATGAAAACGAAATAATTAATTTAATTCTTTGTAATCAAAAGTCTAATGATATAATAAAATATTCATCGAATTTATATGATATGGAAAGTTGGTTTCCTACAATAGAATTAGAATATTTTTCAAATTCATTAGTAACTTCAGATTCTGATTCAGGAGATTTAAATAATTTATCTAAAATAATTGTAAATAAATTTATTGATTATACCAAATTGCTTGACGAAGATTCCAAATTATCTAAATTATCAAGTGACTTTATGAAATCAATAATCATACATATAAATCAAACTATTAAAATTACAATACAATCCAATAATAAATTTAAACAAGTATATAATTTTTTAGAAGAAAATTCTAAAAAAGATATATTTAAAACTATTTTTGAAAATACTAATATTTTTAAATCAGATTATCAAAATAATTTTATTAATCTAATTGAAAAATTTAAATCAATTATTAATTTGTATTTGATATTTAAATCATTCAAATATTTTTATTCTCATTTTGATTTTGTCAATAGATTATCTAAATTATTCTCATTAATTATTGATAATTATGACCAAATTGATACACATATTTATAAAATTAGAAAATTATCTAATAAAAATACACCTTTTAATTTTATATTTGTTCAGTTAAATTCAATTTATTTATATATTAAAAAAATTGGTTTATGTAAAAAAAATTAGTAGTCTAATTGTATAATTTTATTTATTTTATTTTCAATTTCTTCATCGTTTGATTTATAATCAATTTTTACATTAATTATATCAAACGATAATACATTAAATATTTTTACAATTCCAATTATAATTTTGGCCGTATCTTGTTGTGTAAATTCTATATCTGAAAATTTAGATTTATTTAATGTTTTTATAAAACTTTCAATATCCCAATATTTTCTATAAACTATAGATATACTTATTAATAATGCACTTGATATCAATAATACATTTTCATTTGTATATTCTTTTTTATAACACATCAAATTAATAATTTCACTATCTGATTGATTCAGTTTTTTACAATAATATCTATCCAAAATATCTATCATCATTTCTAACCCATACATGTAGTGATTTTTTTTTATAAAATTAACTAATTTTGGATAAACTATTTTTCTATAATTATTAAATATCCTTCTGTAACTATTATTATTTAATTGTATTTTTCTAAAATTAATTTTTTTTATTTCTTTTAATTCTTCATTAAATAATTCTGAATATAGTGTTTTAATATTTTCTACTCTTTCTTCTGGATTAGTATATAATAATTTTTCTATTTTACTCAATTTTAATAATATATCTGTTTGGTTTATGTTATTTTTTTTTATATAATTTAAAAAGTTAATTTGTTTATGTTTTTTAATTTGCTTATTTATTAAATATTCTATTTTTAACTCCTTTTTATCTCTGTCAATTTCGTGTATCGCATTAAATAATTTACAATAAAAATCATTTATTCCATTGGTTCTTGTTAATAATTCATATAATATTATTCCAATTGACCACATTTCCCCTTTTATCCCACTCGATATATATTTTTTATCACTCACATCACTTTGACAATGTTCCCAATCCAAATCTTCTGGTGGTCTTGTTGATATTGTACAACTCTTTGAATAATAACTTATATCTGTACTTTTAACTCCTCCAAAATCTATTAGTTTACAATATATACCATCAAACATAATATTAGGAGTCTTTAAATCTCCATGTACCAAATTATCTTGATGAAATAAATTTATCCCCTTAAACAATTGTTTTGTTATTATTGAAAAATCATTCCAAATATTATTAGATTTGTCTTTTATATATTCACCTAAACTTTTATCATAATTTAACATTTTATTTATAATAATAAAATCAGTATTGGCATTAACACCTACAAATCTAAATTTTTCTCTAGTTTTAAAATCTATATTATAATAATTTAAAAAATCACCATAAGTTATTATTTCTGTTGAAATATTTTGAACTGGAAAATAATCTGATTTTGTCTCAGATGGATAATTTATTCTAAAATAATTTGAATATACACAATCTAATAAATTTATTCCATTTAAATCATATCCATCATACAATACAGTAACTTTATAAATATAATCTGGATTTGATTCATTATATAATATTACTCCATTTGAACCTGAACTTTTATATTCTAATTTTATTTTTGAATATTTCCTTTTTAATAAATTTGATATATTGAAATCTAATTTATCCTCAAAATCATCAGAATCATCAAAATAATCAAAATTTTCTGTATTTTCTGTATTTTTTAAATCAAATCTTACTATTTGTTTTAATTTTATTTGTTCTGAATCTGAATCTGAATCTGAATCTACATTGTATTCATTAATATCAGAATTCCCATAATTCCCATAATTCCCATAATTATCATCAAATTTATATTTTTTATACATTGGCTCTTCTATATTATATTGCCTTTCCATTTGTAAAGCTTTCCTAATTATATTAAATAATATCATTTTATATAATTATAATTTAAAATATTTTATTCTGCCTAATATCTTTAATTTATTAATTAATTATTACTTTTTATATAAATTATCAATTTTTACTTTTTAGTTATTTAACAATATTTATCATAGTAATTAGCTAAGGGTACTATATGTCCTCGATAAAAGGTATTAGATAATTCTAACTTTACTATATCTAATTCTTCTATGGTATCAGCTATCACTATATATTCTAAATACAATGTCAAAGATTTTTGTCCTGGTCTATCTAAACGACCTTTAATTTGAGGTAATTTATCCGGTTCTGGAGGTTTCATAACTATTGTGTTGTACCCAACCAAATTATTTATTCCATAAGTACCTTTGTGTTTTGATAACACACATACATTTTTGGTTATATCTGGATAAAAGCCCCATTCAAGTTTATTGGATTCAACATATTCTTCAAACTCTTCTAATTGTGTTTGAGATTCCACATACAACAATATCTTACGTCCCAGCCCAACCAATTCTGTTATCTTTAGTTTAACCAAATCTTGAAATTTTACATGAGTATTCAAATATTTCTTTAACTTTATATACGATTCAAACTTATCAGCTATTTTGTTTCCATTATATTCAGAATAAAATTTATTACTCATCTTAATTTTATTTGTATGGGTCTCCCATTTAATTCTATTCGTTTTAATATTCGCACCTATTGCAGTATTTAAAATTGTATCTAAATATTCCGATTTAGTCGGTAATCCAGTATTCAACATCTTTAACATAAAAAATAACTTGTCAAATCTTGTTCTGAAAAATGTTGCTGATAACATTAGAACCCCATATTTAGCTCGTACAACCTGTTCAAATGCTTTTATTGTCCATTTAGAATCTTTATTTTGTACACTTAAACATTCATCAATTATAACAAAATTTATTGGTTTGGTCAACTGATTATCGCGATTTCTACCCATTGTAGACACATATATTCCTACACAATCTTTTATTATACTTGTTATTGAATTTACCCATTTACCATCAGATTCTTGTGTATAACATGAAACATTTTCACAATGTGATTTAATTTCATCTACCCATACTTGATACAAATTTGTATTGGGAACTAAAACTAAATAATTAGCATTCGGGGTTAGATTATTTATAAATTCTATTATTGAAAGAGCTGTTAAAGTTTTTCCTGAACCTACTTCACTTGCATCACCAAATCCCTTTTGATTAAATCTTATAATATTTCCCGTAATCATATCACGAACTTTAATTTGATGTTCCCATAATTTTGTTTTAATAATTTTATTTTTTTCTTTGTTAGCTTCAAAAGTTTTCTTATCAAAAGTATTAACAAATTGATAACCCATAGATTCTAACCAATATCTAAATACAGGTGATTTAGTATCAATTTGAAATTTATATTCTGAAACTCTATGAAAACATCCAAACATTACTGCAAATATATTAAATAATCTTAATAAATATCCTTCTGTGTTTGAATCAACTGAATCTCCATTAGATTTACCTGACCTATCAATTTGACCAATAATTAGTGTTGTTCTATCTAATTTGTCTTCTAATGAAGTTAATACTCTTGATAGTAATATTTGTTTAATTTCTGGTAAAATATTTTGAATTAAATTAGTTTTAATCAAATAATTTGGTTTTTGTTGTAATTTTATTATGGATTTATAATTAGCAAATGTTGTTATTTGATTTGAATCACAATTAATTAAACTTGATAATATTTTGTACAAAGTTGAATTCAAATCTAAATTACTTGAATATACTGGATCTAAATTAACTATCAAATATGTTGAATCTAAATATTCAATTGTCTTGTTTTTATTTATTTCAATACATTCAAACCCATTAATTTTTATTTTTATTAAATCATTTTTAGTTTCTATCGAAATTTTATATTCATTATTACCAATTTTTATTGAGTGCGACTTTAAATATTCCAAATACATTTTAAATATATTTTCATATAGTTCTTGATCTGATTCAAAATCAACTATATTTTCTGTATATTTAAATTTAATCTGGTCATTTGTATAAATTGGTTTAGTATTTTTACTTTTGTACCAAAAATTATTTTTATATTGGGAAGATAACAAAATCTGACATATATGATTAGGTTTAATCATTTTACCTAATTTTTTATCTTGTTTATAAATTAATTTGTTATAATCAATTAAACTATTAGTTTTTTTCCACTCAAGATTACTCAAATTTATATTTAAATCTAATTCTCCTGTCCATAATTTATTTGTGTAATCATCTGAAATTTTTAATAAGTTTGTATTTGTATCAATCTGTGAATTTAACCAATTGTATTGGATTAAATATATCAAATCATTTAATTTGTTCCACTTCATTTTATGATATCTATAATTAAAACTTGAACTTGTATCCCATATTAATCCTGAACATGTTTCTAAATCAATTGATTTCTTTTTATCTAAAGAATACAAAGAATTATGAACTTGTACTATCATTTGAGGATTTGAATGTAAATCTAATCCTGCATAATAACCAATCTTCTTATAAATTAAATCTGTATACTTTATTTGTTCTTTTTCTTTAATATAATCTTTTAATTTAATTTCTAATTGGTCTATTGAAAATAATTTTGGTTTTGATTTTATAAAAGTTAATAAGCATCTAATCATTTTTTTATCTCCTTTCATCCCAGGCATATAATTATGGGATATACCTAATGATATTTGATATCTTGAATCCAAATCATATTTATTAGAATTATCTTCTGGGTATAATCTAAAATTAACATGAGTATTCAAAATCAATAATAATTTTCCCAAATCAATTAATTTAGTTACTAGGTTCGAGTTGATAATAAATTTTGGATAATTATGAAATATATAAGAATAGATTACCAAATCAAATATATCTAAATATTTATCAGATGAATAAATTTGAATATCCTCTATTATACTAATAAAATATCTCCAAACTAATTGTCTTGAACCACTTACCAGCTCATATTGATATTCTGGATTATTGTACGGTTTTGTTTTTGATAGTTTTTCAATTGATTCTACCAGATTATCTAAAGTTCCAATTCCTCTTCTAAATGATTTTTGCATTAGTGAAACATTAAAACCAATTGAATTTGATTGAAGTGTTGGATTAGACAAGTCAAATGTATTGGATGTACTAAACAATATATACAATGGATTTGATTCATCTAAACAATTTATTTGAATATAATTTTTTATTTCTGGGATTAATTTTGATTTATTAGTATATTGAATAAATTTTCCAGTTTTAATATCTTGAACCCAAACATTTTTTAATTTATCCAAATTTTCCAATTCAGTTAATTCTGGGATTTTCTTTTCTTTAACATACTCCATATAATAGTTAGCTAGAAAAGTAACAGGGGGTTTATTTATTCTAGAATCTAGATTATCAATAGCTTTATGAAAGGATTCGCCAGAATCAAATATTTTACCAATCCAATCTTCTGGAAGTAACGAACCAGTTGATATTACTTTTATTGGACATGGAATTAAATCATGTGGATCTAGACGAATTAGATCATCCAACCTATCGATATCTTTGTTTTTAAGATTATTCATGATTTTAGGATAATCCAAATACAGTGGTTTACAATTATTAAAAATAAGAAATTTATCAACAATAAATCTAAATATGTCATTTGAATATTCTTGGTAAAGTTTTGATAAATTAAACTTTTCGATAATTTCTAAATTTTTAGTATAATTTGATTCAATATTCAAATAAATTGAATGAACATAAATATCCAAATACAAAGGATAAACTCGTTCTTGCAATTCAATCACAATCCCATTATATTCACCATTTCTATTTACAAATAAACATGTCCCTTTGTCTCCTCCCAAATTAGCTACATTTTTTAATAGTTTTTTATTTGAACTATCAAAACGAGCCTTTTTGTTTTCTCTAAACTCTTGTGTTATAAAATTATCCATTGGAAAAAGTTAAATTAAAATTATTATTAGTATAACAAATATTATTTAATCAATTTTTTTATCAACCCATAAAAATAATTTTTTAATTCTTATATTATATACAATAAACCAATGGACCCAATGGATGCGATTAAAGCTATTATTGATGCTGCTAAAACTGAAAGTAATTTACAAGGAGGTAAAAGAAGAACCAGAAAAACTTCTAAAAAAACTTCAAAGAAAGGTTCAAAAACTATGAAAGGAGGTAAAAGAAGAGGTTCTAAAAAAGTATCTAAGAAAGTATCTAAGAAAGTATCTAAGAAAGTATCTAAGAAAGTATCTAAGAAGAATTCTAAAAGAAAATCCAAAACTATGAAGGGAGGTAAAAGAAGAGGTTCTAAAAAAACTTCTAAAAAAGTTAAAAAATCATCAAAAAGAACAAGTAAAAAATAAAATAATAAGTAATAATTATGAGTAATAAAATTTTTTCTAAATTAAATATAAATGAGATTGTTATTTATATTAATATTATTGTATGCATTGGTTATAATTTTTTATAAGAATATTTCCGAGGCATTTGGAGGATACCAGATGTTTCAACAATTTGTTCCATTTTATTCATCAGATAGTCCATTTGTTCCGATTAACACGTATAAATATCCTTCAAGTGGATGGTGGAATTACACAGGAATACCAGTATTTAATGGTTCAACAGATTTACCGTGGAATAATATGACTCAAGGCGTAACACATAATATGAGTTATGATTTAAGGGGAGACCCCCTAGTTATACCAAGAGAAACGATTTCTCCATGGAATAATCCAGAGGTATATCCTATATACAATACTGGTGAAGGAGTATTAAATTAATTTTTTTTTATTAAATAATTTATTTTATTGTATTAAATTATATAAAAATATTTGCAAATGTTTAATAATTTTGTTGAAAACCATTATTCTATGGATAAAATAACAATAAGAGATAAATTAATGAATCAAAGTGGGGGTGGTGATAATCCAATTTATAATTATATACATTTGATAATTGGGATAGTATTGATAGTGATTGGAATTATGTTATATAAAGTCCAAGACCAATGGGAAAAAACCACAGGTATAATAATAAATATGGAAAAAAATAAAAATAACAGTATTTTATTGATTGAATATAAAGTATTAGATACAAGATTTGTTAAAAAAATTACTATTCCAGAACTTGGATATAAAATTGGAGATAAAATAGATATTTTATATGTAAAAGTAGACCCTAACATTATAAAAATAAATGAATTAAACTATAAGTATATTGGTACAATTATTTTAATTATTGGATTATTAACACTAGGATATAAATTATTTGATAATTAAATAACTATTTTTTAATTCAGATAATACTCGCAATCCACTATTATAAGCAGCATGTAAAGAACCATAATATTCAGGGTCAGTATGTTCACCTGCAAAAAATATATTATTATTAATATTTTCATAAATATTAGATATATCGGAATCTGTTATATTATTAGAATGGTAAGAATAAGCACCTTGAGAAAAAATATCTTCTTCCCATCTAGTTATATGTCAGGCTTTTGGTTCTGGTACATTTGGAAAATAGTTATTTAATTGGGATAAAACCAAATCAATAATTTCTTCATCGGGTTTTCCAGAAATTTCCCATCCAATATCTCCAGGACAAATTGCTTCTAAAATAGGTTTATTTTTACTATATAAATAATTGTTCCATAAAATATAAGGGAATAATTCTTTGTTTTTTTTATTTGCTTTATTTGAATTATCATATTGATACAAATAATATTCTTTACCAGTAATTTTAGGATTTGAAGTTAAAAACATTGGGATTTGTTTATTCCAAAATACTTGATTTGGTTCAAATTCCAATTGAATTTTTTTGTAGCTACCCATTTGAATTTTAGATAAAGAATTTAATTTGATTGGAGAAAGTGGTGGTTCAAATATTATATTTTTAAGTGGTCCAGGAGGAATTCCAATACATAATTTATTACAATTATAGATATTGCCATCTGATGTATATACTTGTACATAATAATCATGATTAATAATTTTTATAACGATTTGATTAAATTTTATTTTATCAAATATATTTGTTATATTATCAGCACTTTTAATAATACTATCTAATAAAGTTTTAGCTCCATTATTAAATAAACAATGTGAACCACCATAATCACCGAATAATGAATTTTTATATTCGGATTCGGATTTGTACCCATATAAAAAATTAGTTGATATATTTTTTATACTTCCACCACACCATACTTCAATCATATATAAAAAACTAAATAATTCTTGATTAATTAAATTTTTATTATCATATTCATCTTTATGTTCATTTTCATATTCATTTTCATATTCATCTTTAAATCCATCTAAAATTGTTTTATTATTAAGTTTACCTATTTTTAAAGCAATTTGATTCCATTTTAAAGCTAATTCTTGCCTTTGTTCCTCAGTAATATTATATTTATTTGACAGATATTCAATATATATATTTTCCGAATGCATCCAAGGATTAGAATTTGAAATTGGTATTAAATCATTTAAATTTAATAATGAGTTTAATGGGTTATTGGTTAACCCATGAACCCAAGCTGCCCCCATATCCATATTTTTTTCATTAGTACAAACTCGTCCACCAATTCTATCGCGGGCTTCTAAAAAAAGGATATTTTCATCATTAATTCCTGCCCCAATAGTTAATCCAGCCACACCAGTTCCAATTATAATAATTGGATTATAAGTTTTAATATATATAATTTTCCATACATTATATATATCTCCGTTAGAATAATATTTATTAAAATCTGATATTTTGATTAAAATATCAAATGTATTGGAATCTAAATGTGAAATAATTTCTTTTACAAATTCTATTGATATAATTTTATTTTCTTGTTGTATTTGGGTATTAAAAGTATATTGTTCAATAAATTCTATAAATTGTTTTTCAAATGTATATTTTTTTGCTAATTGTTTAGTTTGTTCTTTTATAAAATAATAGTTCATTTTTTTATTTATTTATATATTATACATAAATAATATTTTTTATTAAAAAAAATTTAAGGTTCATAATCTAAAATAAATAAATATAAAGTAACATACTTAATACTTTCTGAATCTTCATTAATTTTTTTAAAAGGATAATATTCTAAATCTTCTTCTGAAGTTAATGGTATTGAAAAAATTTTTAGGATAAATGGTTTTTTACTTAAACTTGCAGATATTGCCTTATATATATCTAATTGTAAGTCATTAATAATTTTAATTTTTGAATTAATTAAAGTTGATTTTAACAAATAATCTTTTTTATTGTCTAAATCAAAAGCATATTCTAAAATTTTTCTTGAAATAAAACTAAATTTTTTCTCTGCAGAAGGTAAAGACCAGGACCATTTCCAAGCATGATATTGAGGAATATATGCTGCTAATATTTCATATGATGATTTAAAAATTTCTTTTTTATTTTTATCAAAAAATATAATTTCATCAGTAATATTTTTATTATTTATAAATCGAATATAATGAATTTTATTAACTAATTCATTTATTTTTGGTTGATATGAATCATAATATTCTAAAGATGATTTAATATCATCTATAATTGGAATTGACATAATTACTTATAATTATTTATAGATAATTATTTATAGACTATTTTTAATATTTTTATTTTTTATTTTTTTCTTCTTTTTTAGAAGTATGATTAAGAATATTTTTTATATTTGAAATATTTAAAATATTTAATTTTTTATAAGATGAAGTATCAATTTGTTCAATAGCTTTTTTTTCAAATTCTCTTTTCTTTTTGGTTTCTGTATTTATATAAAAAATTGGAGGAAATCCACCCAAGTTTATTTTAGAATCTTTCATAATTAATTAATTTATATATATTAATTTTATAATTTTATTTTAGAACTCCACAACTAATTTATCTTTATTTGTATTAATATGAATATTATTATTTGAATGTGTACTCTGATTTGTATTTTCTACTGGTATTTCATTTCCATCCATATTCTTATAATAAGTATATTTTTTCATATGTGCTATTGTACAACATTTTCCTTTGTTATCACAAGAAAATTTTATATATTCATCATTAGTAATTTCTCCAATATAATTAATATATAGTAATCTATGTAAAGCTATCTTTTTTTTGTTAAAATAAAAATTTATATATGTACCTTTACTTTGATTTTTTTCATTTGTTATATATCCATTCCATAATGAACATTTATTTTCATCAAATATTGTATCAGATAAAAACTTACTAATTCTTTTTATATCACTAAATTGTAGTTTTTTTGATGAACATACATTTTTAAATTGTTTTACTAATAATTCTTTAAATATTTCATTTTTACTTTCATCCGAATTTATTTTTTCATCTGAATTTATTTTTTCATTTAAAATTACTAATTGATCTAAAATATTTTCTTTATTATCATTTTCTATTTGATTGTTAGTTGATTTTTCAAATATATTTAATTTATTTATTAAATCTATTTTCTTTTTTCTACCACGTTTCTTTTTTTCTTTTATTTCTTCTTTAATTATATCTTCTTCTAAATTATTAGAATTTTTTTGATCTATTTGATTTGTTTGATCTATTTGATTTGTTTGATCTATTTGATTTGTTTGATTTGTTTGATTTGTTACTTGTTCATTATAATTAGACCCCATATTATGAAGTATATTTAATTCACTTATATCCTTTGAGGTAAATTCACTCTTTTTTTTTCTACCCATAATTTAAAATATACTTAGAAAATTAAACTCAAACCGAGTTTAAAATTAAAATAAAAATTTCATTAAATAATAGTCTTATATTAAATTTTTTTATTGAATGAATATTACACCCATTTTTTATTTTAATTATAATTAAAAATATAATTATTCTTTACTAATATCCTTTTCGCTTTTCCAATAAATACTTTCAATAATATTAGGATATTGTGTTTTTTCTGGTACATCTAAATTGATACAAATATATTTAGATTTATTATATTTACTATCAGATATTTTATTATTTAATTCTTTAATTGATTCAGATATAAAATATTTAGGGATACCATTAATTAAGATTACTATAGGAATTGAATGAATTTGTTTTAAAATAAATAATTCAAATAATCCTAAATTACTTTCAATATTATTTTCCATTAATTTAACAATATATGTATTGATAGTTAAAATTTTATTAGATTCTGGTGTAAGATTAACAATAGAATTATTTAATATAGATTTAGTTTTATCATCTAAATTTAATAAATAATTAATATTATCTGGGACATTTAACCAATCAATTATTATGGATCTAAATAAATTTACCATTTCATTTTGTAAATCTGAATAATAACCTAAATTTCTTGTATCTGGTGTATATAATTCATGTTTTATCCAATAATAACCATTTGTATATGCTCGTAAAATTGAATAATTATATGGAATTATATTCTGTGTATATGCATCTTTTATATCTTTTAATGGATTTTCTAAAAGTAATGTTTGTAAATCAATTTCAGTTTTTCTATTTAAATATCTTCTACCTATTTTAGGTATATGTTCTTTACCAAATATATCTGTAAGAATTTTTTGTAAATTTGTATTTGAACTCTTAATAATACGTTGTCCTGGTTTTTCAGTAAAATTATTATAATCTACAATATCCGATACAAAATATTTCTTTTCATGTAATATTTCATATGCTTTTATTTCTTGTTCAACTAATTCTACTGATAATTTTTTTATAAATTCTAACATCTTGTTTTCTGTTAAAGCAAAAGAACATTTGGAAGCTGATTTTGCAACTGTTTTTCCTGAATGATATACACAATGTGGATTAGATAAACATTTATTTTCGTCTAAATTACCACATATTACTCTTTGATTATTTACTTTATAATAATCTAAATTAGGAAGTTCTTTAATTATCTTTACTAATTCATTCCCAACCAAATTAGATTGATTTATTGTTTTATTATTTAATTTACCTAAGGATATATTTATTAATAAATCTTTTATAGCTGGAGTATCTTTTTTATCAATCAATTCTTTTAATTTTTTCTTAACATCTGCATATTTTTTATTTGAAAGTAAATTAGATAATTCAAATCTAAATAATTGAAATGATTCATTATCATATTTTGATAAGTTTACTTGTTTAATTCTTTCATCAATAAAATCAAAATGTTCTGTATTATAATTAGCTAATTTTAAGTCTAATTCATGATATAATGGTCTATTTTGATAAAGAACTTTATTTTTTTCTAATTCTTCTTCCGGAATTCTAATTATTTCAATTGGAACAAAATCATTATTTGATGTCATTACACCAATCACATTAACATTAGAATCTTTATCAATATAATCATAAAATAATCCAATTGGTTTAATATTTAGTTTTTTATTTGATAATTTGTATAATTCCTCAAGATATTTATTAGTATTTTCTAATGATATAAAATTAATTTTTGAAAAACAATCTGGTTTATTTGCATATTCAATTGTATTTAAACAAATTGTCGGAATATCATCTATAATTCCTGAAGGAAATACAGGAATAATTGCTTTCATCTTTGTTACCAAATATTTACATTTATATCTAGAATCTACTACTTGATGTGTTATTTCATAATTTGGATGCTTTTTTGCTATATTTGATACTATTAAATAAGTTTCTCTTGCTGACGTATGTGTTTTAATAACATCAATTTTTACATCTTCTATTGTTTTTATAAAAAAGTTTTTTGTTACATCAATTATTGATTTATCTTTTTTATCTGAATAATTAAATAATTTAACTACTTCAACTGATTTTGAATTTTCATCAGATTTTATTATTTCTACAATTGGATAATAAAATTTACCATCACGAATCATTAATAACACATCTCTATTCTCAAACATATCTAAACAATAATCAAAATCTATTACAAAAGTTTGGTCTATTTGAATATAAAAATCTTCTTTAATCTTTTCTTTTTCTACTCCACGCTTTATTATTGTTGTAGATTTATTAAATACTATTGGGAGTATACCATTTTTTGTAAATAAACCAGGAATTTTAAGTAAATCCTTTAAATAATAATAATCTATATATTCTGAATCTTCTATAAATCTTATAAAATCTCCTATTCTATATTCCGCTCTTATATCCCCAGAATTTAATGAAAAATAATACATTTCATCTGTATCTGCTTTTAAAAAGTCTACTATTATTTTTTTTATATCTTCAATTGACATATCTAATATTGCACTTATTGTTTTTATAAATGAATAATCATCTTGATTTATACCATACTTGAAATAAAAACCATTCGTTTGAACTAAATAATGATTTTTTATTTCTTTATTATTCTTAAAATGTATGTTTGTTATCAAGTCTAAAAATTTTGGTAAATAACCTATTCTTCCTTCTTGTATTTTATTTGTATCTTGTAAAATATATAGGATGTCTCCTGCAAATGAACTTGATGGTTGGGTTTTTTCTTCTTCTTCTTTTTTCTCACCCATACATCTTTTATAAAAATCCTGTTTTTCTTTCTTTTTACTAATCAATGGATTCTTTTTAAAACAACAAGGCATACATTCACCAAATGGATTATTGGAACGTGTTAAAAACCCCACATACATATGTGTTCCGTTATCTTCTGGGTCACATGTATAATACAAGTCATTTACTAATCCTGATGCTTCATCTTGGTCTGTTACTTTTATTGCTTTTAATATCATTTCACCTTCTGATTTACCCTTTTTCTTTAATAGAATTTTTTTCTCATATTCACCTGTTTTTTTATTTAAATGATATCCTTTTGCAACCAATTCTGATATATTAGCTTGAGTTGTTTGAAGTGGTCTACGTTTCTTATCATTTCCTGAATTTTGACATGATCTTGTCCATTGATTTTGACCCTCCTCTGGTGTAAATCCTAAACGTTTTTTATCTATTTGTGTCATTTGTTTTACTACTTTTACTTCTTTTGTATAATTTACTACTTCATCTACTTTACTTCTACGTTTCGCTATATTTGTTAACTTTCTTAATTTTTCTTTTATTGCTTGATATTCTGGATTCTTTTTTATATACGTTTCCGAATACAAAAACATTAATATATTCATAAATGATATTATGCGCTCTAATTGAGATTGCTCACGAGCACCACTTATTCTTATTTTATATTTCTCTGGTATCTTTCCTTGAATACTAATGTCTATCCCAGGTGGTTTGAATTTTGGTACATCTTCTGAAGGTTTTATTTGACCTTTTTTACCCTTAATATTCGGAAATTTTGCTTTTACTTTTATTATTTCCTCTTTTGCTTTTTCTGATGTTATATTAAATTGTTTTGATATCTCTTCACTTAATATATCTTCGTCTATATCAAAATTCTTTAAATATGTTAATATTCTCTGTTCTATCTTTCCTTGATTCTCAAATTTACTTACTCTTTTGTATCTTAAATATGAACCGTATTTTGATTTAA
>JACCDO010202353.1_pt1 | contig 15923 bp, 8 predicted proteins | sample 7446101 | NCBI WGS metagenome assembly JACCDO01 (sample SAMN15323440, study PRJNA562643) | freshwater metagenome | isolation source: river surface water | place: USA:Blue River Watershed | collected 2017-08-16
AGTGAAGTCACATCTCCACCGTGTGCAGCAGCCTCATGCCCAGTAACCATTAATGCATCGCAACCCATAGCTTCAGCACTTTTAGCGTGTTTTTCATTGACAACTGTTGCAATAACTTTGCCTCCATATGCATGAGCTTGCTTAACGATCCAATCTCCTTTACCTAGGGAGATATTTATCACTGGTACTTTCTCTTCAAGGGCTACCATAGCATTCTCTTTGGCGCCAGGCATGAGAAGAGTGCAACCAATTCCAAAAGGCTTGTCTGTTAGGCGCCGAATTTCGCGAATAGATTCTCTTGTTTGAGCTTCTGTTAGAGGTCCGGTCGCAAGTATGCCAAGTCCCCCAGCATTTGAAACAGCAGCAACAAGCACAGGTGTAGATATCCAAGACATACCAGGAAGCACAATAGGGTGCTTTATACCCAACAGGGAAGTAAGCCGTGTACGAATTTGCATAGTAACCACACTTTTATCACATAAAATCAACGACACATTCTTCATTTTTAAATAGAACAAATTACAAAGAAGGGAGGACCTAAAAAGATAAGGGGATATAATTATTAACTTAATTACATTTTTTGTTATAATTTCACTTTTTGAATATCATCTGATATTTTTTTACTGATAATCTGAAAATGTCAAAGCAAGCTGCTTCAAGCGCTCTCGATGACAATGCATCGAAAGATGTGAGTGCGCAAAGTGTCATCAATGTAAATGTTGGTATTATGGGGCACGTTGACAGCGGTAAAACATCGCTAGTTAAAGCATTATCCACTTCTCTTTCTACCGCTGCTTTGGATAAGAGTCCTCAATCCCAACAACGAGGCATTACCTTAGATTTAGGATTTTCTTCTTTTTCATTACCTATGCCTGAACATCTTAAACAAGAATCTGGCCCTAACTCAACCTTGCAATTTACATTAGTTGATTGTCCAGGGCATGCCTCGTTAATCAGGACTATTATTGGTGGTGCACAAATTATTGATATGGTAATTCTTGTTATAGATGCTAATAAAGGTATTCAGACGCAAACTGCTGAGTGCATAGTCATTGCAGAAATAACAACACGAAATTTAATAATTGTTCTTAATAAAATAGATGTTATTCCCATAGAAGAGCGCGAGGCTAAGCTGGAAAAAGTTAAAATGAGGATAATGAATACTTTCAAAAGTACGAAGTTTAGAAACGCTCCCATTATATGTACTGCCGCTTTTCCTGGTGGAGAAAAAGTTGCATCTATAGGAGGTCAAGATATGAACTCACACGTTTTTGATGCCCTTGCTTCTGCCAGAAAGTCTGACGAAAAGAGCATCGGAATGGATGAACTCGTGGCAGCAATGCGCTCGGTGACCACGCTCCCGTCTCGCGACTATAATGCTCCATTTTACTTCGCAATCGACCACTGCTTTCAAATCAAAGGGCATGGTACGATTTTGACGGGAACTGTGCTGAGCGGTAGCGTTGCCGTCAATCAGGTGATCGAGATGCCCTCCATCCAACAACAGCGCAAAGTTAAAAGCATGCAAATGTTTCATAAAAATGTCAAACAAGCGAAACAAGGCGATAGAGTGGGAATGTGTGTGACAAACTTAGATGCAGAAACTATTGAGCGCGGCATCGCCGTGGCGCCCGGGTCGGTGCCGCTCTTGCACAGCGTGATCTGTCTCGTCAAGAAAGTGCGCTTTTTCCGGGGCGCCTGCAAGAGCAACATGAAGTACCACGTCAGTATTGGCCACACCACGATCATCGCGACCGTGACATTCTTTGGGGCCAAGGAGCTGGATATGAGCGCGTCTCATGAAGCTACCAGCTCTTCTGCACGCTGCATCGCGCAATGCGAGGGATTCCCCGCTCTGAAATTCGACTGGGACCAGCTGTTCGAAACACAAGAAGGCCTTGTGGGCGCGAACAATGCTTCCGATGATGATCAGACGTCTACTATGAAGTACGGCGAAGAACAGCTGCAGTGGGCGTGTGTGCGCTTCCAGCAGCCCATCTACTGCCCAATGGGAAGTCTCGTCATAGGCAGCAGACTGGACACCGACACCAGAGAAGATGGCAATGGTTCAAAGCTTTGCAGGATTGCTTTCTTTGGGCCTATCATAGAGGCAGTAGAAACAGACGAGTCATCGAAGCGCAATTTCGAAAGCATTCGCATCTACGCGCAAAAACAAAAGCAGGCGCAAGTGCTCAAACTAACGGACGTGCGTTCTGGTGGACTGTGTCACGAGCTTCTGGCGTGCAAGCTTTTCCGAGAGGGGGGGACGCTAACGCCATTTATCGGTATGAAATTAAAAACAGCAAGGGGCTACATTGGCACAATTACCGCGCCGTACGGCTCCGGCGACCAGTTCAAAGTGAAGTTTCCCCGAGGCGTGCCGAGGTCCAGCGTGCTTGTCGGCGCTGCACTGTACCTCCCGTTCAAGAGGTTTGTTAATGGTAAAGATAAAACGATGGTGCAGATGGGCGCTGACCTGGATGAAACCGTACGGCCTACTACAGAGGCTGCATCAGATGACGTCGCCATTCCTGCCAACACGACTCCTGCACCTGTTCCAGCCGAATCAAGTGCCCGCGAGCCGTCGAAAAACATTGAAGCAGATGCCCTTGGTGGTACTACAGCTCTCGCAGAAAAGAAATCGCTCTTGGCTGCTGATGCGGCGCCCAGCAGTTCTGATAAGCCGAAGCTAGAACTGCGATTCGGCGTGGTCGAGAGCCTGAAAGAGCCCGCCTCGGTCGACGGAAAGGTGGTTCACCACCTCGTCATCGTGTCAGGTGCCTTCAAAATGGAAGAAAACATCCGAGAGCATGTAGGAGCGCTGGTTGAAGGCCCGGGCGGACAAGCAGGTGAAGTCATCGGCCCGTTCGCGAAACTGGGGAAATGCAAGATAAAATTCGAGTGCGGATTTTCAGGCTTGGAGGGCACTCAAGTTAAGATAAGTCTAAGAAGATAGTAAAATTGCAAAATATTGTTTAGTAATGTACTTTTAAGTATTGCCTGTTGTTCAAAACAATGTTCGGCATCGCAACCATTGCCAAAAACGAATTCTTGTAAACTTCAATGTCGTCATAGGCATTTGACAAGCGGCGAAATTTTAGATGACCGGATTAGAATTATCTTGGGGATTCATTTGCAAGTCCGAAAGGTGTAAGAACCTCAAGAACAGAGAAAACCTTTAACTTTGTTGAGAAAGGTTTGGCATTCTCTGCGATTGACTTTAGCAAAGTTAGGAAAGAGAACCTCGTACCTCTTTCCCAAATCCCACACATTAAATTTTGCTTTAAATCATACAGCGAATTAGGGCGGCTCGTATAAGTACGAACTTAATAACTCTGAGTCATGAGAGCTTCTAATTCAGTAATGACAATGCTCTTCGTGGGTTCAGCCACTTTGAATTGTATTTTATTGATGTTTTATGGTCTCCATAATCTTAATTCAAGTCAAGATATAAAGCAAAATGCACAAGACCAGATCAATTCTCACAGCCAACATACAAAAATACTCCAAGATGTTACAAGTCTGCAGCAAGAACAAATGAAAATGCTTCAAGATGTTTCATACTTACAACAAAAGCATCATAAATTTATGCAAGACAATTTACCAGGACAGCTTCGTTCATCTTTTTCGCTCAGCGATAAAAAAGCAGGGACCCAAATGGAACGCGAAAACAAATATTCAATAAGTCCTACCTATTCAATATGCCACCGCACTTTGCAAGGTCGCGCTGACCTTCCATCTTATCTTAACGATGCTGGGCTCGTTGGAGAGGCGGCAGAAATCGGAGTCCGCAGGGGCCATTTCTCGTCTCATGTTCTAAAAAATTGGAAAGGTCGCATGCTGCATCTCGTGGATCCGTGGGAACATCAAGAAAGCAAAATATATGTCGATGTGTCAAATCGTCCTCAAAATGAGCACGATGAAAATTTAGAGCACGTAAAGAAGATGTTGGACGAAGAAGCTCCTGGAAGATATGAAGTGCATCGCGGGTATAGCGTCGATGTAGCAAAGACTTTTACGGACGAGCAGTTAGATTTTGTATATATCGATGCGCGACATGACTATGCGGGTGTGTTAGAGGATTTGGAGGCGTGGTGGCCAAAGCTTAAAGTAGGTGGTTTAATAGCGGGTCATGATTTCATTCCAGACCAAGTAAAACCCGTGGAAGGCGACTTCGGTGTTCAGAAAGCAGTAGGCGAATTCGCTAGATCCAAAAGTCGTGACGTGCAGTCTATCAGCTCTAAAACCTTGTCCGGTGGACGTGAGGAGCCGCAAAGATTCGACGGGGGTTGGACTACTTTCTATTTTTTTAAGTGATTTTTTCTTTTGTAAATTTATAAAACTATGTTCAGTCCAGTGATATGAATGAAAGATTGCGGTGTTGTATAAAATTGTCATGTCGTATTTTTTATGCAAATACAAAATTAACAAGATAATTTAATTTTCCTCACGCATTTTGGCAACCTGAATGTGATTGACTTCCAACAGATTCCAGTTCCAAAATGCGCGGAAGAGCAAAACACAAAATCCATGGTAAGCGCTTGAAATGCATCCCATCTTAGGACCTGCATTTTCTGCGAACTCGCCAGATGGTAATTTCATGGAGTCCTCTGGTAACAACGAAGCATCAAGTCCCGTTTTGGCCGTTTTCACAGCGCTCGCACCGTACTTGGATGAGTCGAAGGCGATGGGCGTGTAGACTTCTGTGTCCGGAACGGACGTCTTTTTGCCGTGGCAGCGCGACTCGTAAGCCAGCCTAATTATGTCCTGCATGGCCATTTCACAGAAGTTCAACGTGGGAATGCTAATCAGAAGCAGCAACAGAGCCGACAAAAACATCATACCACACGCAGGGAACAGAGCGGTCTGGACATCGAAGCAGATATCATCACCTCCCAATTCGTTGTTGAAGTACTCCTGCAGGTAGACATTGATCTTGTCGCACCCAGACCCTACGATGAAAGCGGCGAATTGCTGGATTTCAAGCAACGCTGCAAGGATGGAGACGCAGAAAATATCTAGACCAGACCAAGCGTTGATGATTTCTGCAAGCACAGTCAACGACTTCAGCTGCGGTAAGGTCAATGCAGGGCCTAGCCATATAAAAGCGAACGTGCAAACACTTGCTATAGGGGTGACAACCGAAAATAAGAAGAAACAAGCTTGCATCCATCGCGTGTTGAAGGCATTGGGTTCCATCGATGACGCCACAATAGACTCCCCAACACTGACCACGCTGTAGTTGTTTTCCGCGGCGCTACCTAAGATGTATCCAGCAAGACCCTTGAAGTTAAAGCTGAAGGTTAGCACCCACATGCTTGCGACGGTAATGCACAGCAGAACTAGAAAAGTCACGACAGCAGCTTTGTAGCCGCGAGGCGTTAGTCGGTATCCAAACTGCCTAGAAGGCAGCATGGAAGAAACGCTGGTAGTACGAGCAGTATTTTCTTTGGAGCTCATTGCATATACGTCGTATTTATCTAGTCCTAGCTTCCGCGCCGATAAGTCACTCATGCTGAACACGTGGCCGGAGATGGACTCCTTGTCTTCCGCATGCTGCACGGCTTCGGACTCCATGGGATCAACGTCAAAGCGATGAAACGCGAGAACGATGTGTCCGAGCAGCAGCGAAGCCAGCGTGGCCCAGAGAAACGACACGAACCCGAATCCGGGTCGGACGTTGAGGTCGAGTTCCACCTTGCTGTCGTTTTCATTCCCGAACAGATACATACTAAAGTGAAACGAGCACATCATCATGATCATAACGTAGAAGTCCAGAAGACTATATTTTCCGTAGGCATCCAAAAACTGCAGAAACCAACCACGGCGCTCTTTGGACATGTAGCCGACAGGTATCGTCCACGATCCCAGCATCACAGCCAGCTTGACATAGGGCCAGCATCCGGAGAAAAACGCAATCAAGATGGAGAGCGCATACACCTGGGCGTCCCACATATCGCTAACAGTGCCGGAGAGCGTGAACACGAACGCAGAAAAGGGAGGAATGACAAAATCTCCGATGCGAACGTTTGCCATGACCTGCACCGCATTCGGGTCCAAGTTTGACGCGAGAAATAACCCCATGGTCCCGATGATCAGCAAGGGCATACTCCAGCGAATCAACAGAGGGATGGAGTCGTTGAACAAAATGGAGTTGCGCCAATTGACAGTGGACGAAGAAGACGCGGAGGACAGAGCAACGCCATCTCGCGGGGCAGCGTCCTTGCTTGTGTCGTATTCAATGAAATTAGCTTTTTGCGACGGTTCCGTTGCATAGGACCGGAATATTTTGTGAGAACGCATAAATGTCCACAAAACGCCTACGCACACCGCCACCAACTAGCCCAGCTCCCACTCCCAGTTCTTTGCAGGGACGTTGTCTTCAGGGGTCGTGGACGAGGACGGCTTAGGAGGAGGCACGCCGTTGTTCAGGCAAGTTGCTGGTGCTTGTTGAAGCTTGTTATTCAAGATCTTGTTGATTGTCGCCGCGCCACGAGTTCGAATGGCGTTGAAAAGCTTATTGACATTGTCGCTGACGTCTTTCGTACTCGCGCCGTCGTTGACGACCACCTGAATGTCAGACGCACTCACGTCTAGTTTGAACACGCTCAGGTCGTCAAATGTTGACAGATCGCAACCGCGTGTGTGCACTTGCTTGACGTTCAGGTTTAGCACCTTTCTCCAATTCAATTCCAAGGTAGTGGACGTAAGCAGCTCGAAGTTGGAAAAAAGCATGGCGATTGAGGTGGTCGCAGGTGAGGCTTTGACAGGTACGAAGACCGATAGTTGGGCGTCGCTGACGATGTTCAGCGCATCCTCTACAGAGATATCTCTAATCGCGGACAGAGATCGTTTTAAGCGACCCAGCGACTCCACTTGCCATGGAGGGATCACCACTTCCAACCCGAATGGATGCTCGCAGGTGGCACTCTGACAAGTGCCGACACTGATGGCACTCTCCAGTGTGTAGTCGCCTGTCGGCTTTAATACAGAAAACTGCGAAAATGTGTTCAGCCCCAAGAAATTGAGCAGAATTGTGGGATAATTGTTTCCCTTGAACGTTACGTCGTTCAGCGCCACTGAGAGAGTGCCCGTGTTGTTCGTCAGGCAGTTCATCAAGCTGTTAATACCATCGGGGCCCATGATGTCGTTCATAAAGTGATTGACTTGCTTGAGCACAGGGCTTTCCGACAATACCACGACATCTCCATTAGTTGGTAACGCCAAATGACTGACGCGCACAGCTTGTTCCTTCGCAGCCGCTATGCTTTTGGCCAAAAGACCGTTGAGCCCTTGACGCACTGGACCTTGAACGACACCCGCCAACATATCTGTAATGAACGTGCCGAAACCATCCGTAAAGAGAGAAAATAGAGTGTTTCCGAAATTCGTGATATCGTTTTCAAGGGTGCCAGCTTCGCCCGCAACTTCAATCAGCGACACGTTGCTCACATCAACGTCGATCACCAAAGACGTTAGTTGCACACTCTCAAGTGCGGAGAGCAAACACGGGACGTTCAATTGATATAAGTGCAGACTATTGAATGTCGCCAAGTCCACCAAGATAGCCGTCACGGAGCTGACCATCGCATTCTTCAACACAATGCTCACACGAATAGTTTCGTTATAAACCGCATTGTACGTTTTAAGCATAGTCATGTTCAACTGTAGTTCCTTTACAGTAAAGCTAGTGCTCATCGAAACAGCTGATTCCGCCGCAGGCTCCAACACCTGTAAATCGAGAAAGGTGTCCAAGCCTCCCAAAGAGACACTCAGCAAACTCAATGAGCCATTGCCGATAGGCAATACAAAATGACTAGCCGCATTGGGGTATTCGGAAAAAGTAATAGAGAAAATTCCAGTTCCGTGCGTTAAGCTTTTAACAGCGTCGTCAACAAAATGTGCAAGAACGGGCAACTCTAATGCCGGATGCTTGACTTGCACACAATGAATGAGCTCAGAAGAAGCCAGTTTTGTGAAAAGCTTGTGCAATTGCCCAATAATCGTTTTGTTCCAAGCAACATACTCTTTATGGAAGGGAACAGGCGTATCGGGTTGCGTGTCCATCACGGAGAGGAGCCGAGGGTCTAGGGTTGTTTGCATGAAAGCAGTTACTTGTCCTGATAAATCTTCGCCAAGCGTCGTACACAAAAATGTTTGAATAAGCGTTTTTAAAACAGCATTTACTGCAGGATGCGGTGTTCCATTCAATTTAACAGATATGACCATGCCGCTAACCTCACAAGTTCCAGGAACATACGATATACCAGACGGTACATCAAAGCCACCAAGCGAAGTTTTGTTAAAATATAAATCAACGTTGTAATCTGTATCAGAAAGTTCTGCAGACATTGTTCCTTTCATGATTCCATTTTTGTATTGCGCTTGAACCAGGGCTCCTAAATTTTGCACACCGAAGTTAATATTTGTCTCTGGAATATATTTCGAAGGCAATCCTGATAGTGTAATGTCTTTAAGTACAACTTCTGTAAACGTAAAACCATCAGCATCAAAATCTGGAAGCGGAATAACAAGATTTGCCAAATAGCATTGAAGGGGGTCTGTGCAGGAACTTGCAAATTTGTTACTTGCGAGGGAATGCGCACAAGTTAATGCAAAAAAAGCTAAAGCAATAGTTAACGACAACAAAAACCGCCTTGCTATCATGATCAATAAAAGCTGACGTAGCTTGGCTTGGCTAAGAGTCAATTAGACTGGTTCCTCCTCGTTATCAAACTGCAGTCAATAATAAAGTGAAAAAAAGTGATTGAATGTATACGAAACAGGAGATAGCAATTATTACAAGCGCGATTCCCAAAGTGTTTCGTATACACAACAAATATACACTACAAAAGGTAGATAAGAAGCTGTTTTCAGGTCCTTTCAGACCGCGACGCACGGGTGAATGAACACACATCGGACAAGCGGTCGATTTGGGAAGGGGAACCGATGGAGAATTTCTTGGCTAGACAATCATTCCGGTCTATTGTATCAACAGGTATGTGAACTTCAGTGAAAACATGTTAAAGAGTTTCTTTACGACAATTTGTTCATTCCAAGCATATAAAATTTGCTGCTAAATGTGTAATTTGTGATAAATGGCGATGACGACTCGTCGCTGGCACAGCGAACGCTCTCGTCATCTCGTTCACAGTTATAGAAGCGTTCATGAACTTTAAGCACTTTTTTGTGACTCTAAAGCATTATAAAATGTATTTTAGATGTTTTAAGTTTTCATGTTTCTAACTTTTTTCTGTGTTTTTCCTTTCTCGCTCACTTCTTGTAGTGTCTGGTAGACCATGCCTCACATAAGCTTTTACACTAACAATTCCAAGACATACAGGAGCGTTCGTCGTCCTTATGAGAAGGAGAGACTTATCCAGGAACTCAAGCTTTGCGGTGAGTATGGCTTGAGATGCAAGCGTGAGATTTGGCGCATTCAGTACATGTTGTCGAAGGTCCGCAAGGCTGCTCGTACCTTATTGACCCTTGACATTAAGGATCCTAAGCGTCTTTTTGAGACCCCTCCTCTTATTCGCCGTTTGAAGCGCTTCGGTCTTTTGACTGATGAGGAAAACACTCTTGATGATATCCTCAAGCTCACCACACAGCGATTCATGGAACGCCGCCTGCAGACCAAGGTGTTTAAGCTTGGTATTGCCAAGTCAATTCACCACGCCCGTGTTTTGATCAGACAAAGACATATTCGCGTCGGTAAGCAGCTTGTAAATGTTCCTTCTTTCTCTGTTAGAACTGACTCTGAAAAGCACATTGCGCTTGCTCTTGATTCGCCCTATGGTCAGGGTCGTCCTGGACGTGTTGCACGCAGACGCGCTGCTCAGCGTGCAGCTGCTGGGGGTGCTGATGAGGAGTAAATAGTATATTTTCTTCGCGTTTAGTTTAGTTTATGCATATAGTTCAAACATAAGAAGACACATACTGCCAACTAGTCTCATTACTTTTCGTCTTTGTAGTCGACTACAAGTACTGCTTTCGTCTATTCAATGAACGTTAGTTCTTTAGAAAAGGCAAGTAAAAGTTGTAGTGAATGAAAATTCAATAAGCATTTTACATACTCTAATAAACTAACTACATTAATTAAAATTCAGATTTGTCTGAGAATACATGGAACAATCAAGCTCTACTTTATTAGCTCGAACTGCAAAATGCTGCTTCCACGGACAACCTTTAATTCAATAACACGGAAAATAAAATGATAAAATAGTGATACAATTTATGTGAAATGTGTGAGAAAGGTAATGAAATAAAAAAAAGTTAGTGGCTCAAGTGTGAAACCTACAAAAAAAAGCCACAGTCGCCAAACTCAACACAAATAAGAATTTATACAAAACGTCACGTACAATCATTCCCATGTCTTCAGCTTTAGATCCTTTTGTGTTGGTTGACTCGTCAACAGAGTCGCTAAGGACAACATTCATGTACTGATCATATCCTCTTAGAGTTCCTGAGACTTTTCGATTTTTATTTAAGTGAAGAGATATTGTTTTATCCAAATAAGATCTTTGTAAGAAAATATATGTAGAAAAATTAAATATGTACTGAGTTAAAATCACGCGAGGAAATTATCAAATCTAAATGATATATAAGAGAAAATATCCAAGCAAGTGAATGAATTCTAAAGCAGCAAAAAAAACATATATATACGCGTCATTAAAGTACAGCACTCTACATTCATTGGGGACACGTTAAGCAAGAACATAAAAATGCAGATGATTAGACGTACTTTAGATTCGGACCTTTGCTGGACATATTCTAAGTAAAAAACAAATATTTTACGATTGGTGAGTTTAAATAGGAGTCACTCGATTGTAGTCGAAAGCTTTTTGGAAAAAAGGGTAACGCGTTCGAAAAACCCTTTCCTTCAGCAATTTGCGAAATTTCCCTGGCAGAATTTGGAGTTTTGGTGATGTCCAAAGGAATTTCGAAGGAGAAATTACTTTCTTCTGAGGACTTAATGGTGTCACATGATAGATTCACTATTTATCGCGCAAACGGTCTACACGTGAAAGCCGGGTAGTATGGCCCTGCAATTCAGTCGATACCAATACGAATTGTACCAAAGATTTTTTGTAGAAATTAATATCCTTGAAAACATACATATTTGGCAATTACACAATCAATTTATGACCTCAAGGAATCCTTTTTGAAATATGTCCAAACCGCGCTAAACAGATGGTCTAAGATACCCATTACGGTGAAAAGCCCACCTAAAATGGCGCATATACTTGTCAAAAAACGTAGGAAGGTCCCTCGGGTTTCCTCGAACACCGCCATCACCGGCGACACCTCGTAGTAAAAGTACACACCTGGCAGGCCCCTGCCTGACCCCGGGGCGAGATGGCGTAAGTGCTCCGTAACAGAATACTGGTTGCTCTCAATCGCGCTCTCCGCGCCATAGCTCTTATAACGGGTCGGAACCACTTTAATGTAATACTGGTGCATGCCGTGCGTGTCTTGCACGACGCGCTCCTGGCCATCCAGAGGGCTCTTGTAGCCAGGAAAATTCGTCCCAAAGCTTAAACTGTTGATTGTATGAGTTATATTGAACTGAGCGAAAGTGAACGATAAAAGGTCCAAAAATGTAAGTTCCTGCTGTTCTTCACCCTGCTTGTGTATTGAGGTATGCGGCGCGACATGGAAATGACCGGAGGTTCTACTTAAATGCAGATTGCCGTAAATCTGACACCCACCATCCTTTTCATTTTGCTCCTTAAGAGTTTCAATAGCAGCTTCACGGCGACACTGCAGAATGTCTTGAGGCTTGAAGCGCCATCCAATGCGTGCATACGAATCTCTTACTTCTTGACACGTATTACAGCATGTCCCAACTGGAGCTGATCCGTAACAGTTACCACACTTAGCATTAACATCTGGAATTTCTGGCAATTTTGCAAGAGCTTTTATTTCATCTTCTGTTCGTATCGTATCGCCTATTTCATGAGTTTGCTTTTCACCAATAACGTTTCCAGATGAATCGATTCTATGCTTGTAAACTTCAGACCACAGTAGAGGTTGAGTTAAACCCATATCATCTACTGCATCTATGGAAAGTAAATTACAAGGTATTATTGGAAAACTGAAATCGAAAGAAACACGCAAAGTAGTTGAATTGACTTCGGGATTGACATATAAACGATCCAACGTTTCGATGCGGTAAAAGTATTTTAACTCTTCGACAAATAGTAAACACATTAAAGAGATTGCTATTAAGCTCACGACAGCACCACTTTTTGTTTTAATTCGAAAATCATCTAAGGCTTTTGGAAACGCATCGAGTTGTCTTAACCAGTCCATTTTGCGTACAATCGCTACTTTAAAATGAAATCAACGAAAGAATAAATGTAAAAAATACAAACCTAGGTGTCGTTGTATATTTTATAACGAAGCAAGTTTATTTAAATGTTAGTTTTATCCAGAAGGTGGATCTCTTAATTCCTATTTGCGCTTTTTCGTTCGTGCAAAGACCATGAAAACAAAACCTTGTAAAGGGTATGTATTTATAGGTTTCGCTCTCATTTATTGAAACAATGTTGAGGCACAGTACCCTTAAAGTTTTTCCACATCGTCAAATTTTGGTTGCTGCTCGGTTCCTTTCCGTAAATGGAGCTGGTTATCCTCCGGAATGGTCTAAACTCGCCAAGTCAGAAGTTAAAGGCGCGCATGGACCAGAGGGATTAGAATGGCACACCCCTGAAGGATTAATCTTAAAGCCTATATATACTTCCGCCGATGGCATTCAGTCTGCAGAGCGTAATGCTGCTTTGATTAAGAATCTCGGTGGTAGCAAAGAGGATGCCCCTGGCATATTCCCATTTACCCGCGGACCATACGCTACGATGTACACAGCTAAGCCTTGGACTATTCGTCAGTATGCAGGCTTTAGCACTGCCGAAGAAAGTAATCGCTTTTATAAGGCCAATCTCGCTGCGGGTCAACAAGGTTTATCCGTAGCTTTTGATTTAGCAACGCATCGTGGATATGACTCTGATCATCCCCGTGTGACTGGTGATGTTGGCATGGCCGGTGTGCCGATTTCATCTCTTGATGACATGAATACTTTGTTTAAAGACATTCCTTTAGATAAAGTGTCCGTATCAATGACCATGAATGGTGCTGTACTTCCTGTAATGGCATTTTTTATCGTTGCAGCGGAAGAACAAGGTGTTTCCCAAGCGAAACTTACCGGTACGATTCAAAACGACATTTTGAAAGAATATATGGTGAGAAACACCTATATCTACCCTCCTACAAACTCCATGAGGATCATCCAGGACATCTTCGGCTACACGTCGAAGCACATGCCAAAATTTAATTCCATTTCTATTTCTGGATACCATATGCAAGAAGCTGGTGCTGACTCCAAACTTGAGCTTGCTTTTACTCTCGCGGATGGCGTGGAATATGTCAAGGCGGCGCAAGCAGCAGGGCTGGACATTGACGACGTGGCGCCGCGCCTGTCCTTCTTCTTCGCCATCGGAATGAACTTCTACGTGGAAGTGGCGAAACTTCGCGCGGCAAGATTCTTGTGGGCTAAGCTCATGAAAGATTTAGGCGCTAAGAATCCCAAAAGCTGGCTGCTGCGCACACATTGCCAGACGAGCGGCTACTCCTTGACAGAGCAAGACCCCTACAACAACGTGGTGCGCACGACCATCGAAGCCATGGCCGCGGTAATGGGTGGCACGCAGTCTTTGCACACGAATGCTTTCGACGAGGCATTAGGTCTGCCTACAGAGTTCAGCGCGCGAATCGCCAGAAACACACAGCTCATTCTGCAGGAGGAGACGCAGATCCGCAACGTGGCCGACCCATGGGGCGGCTCGTACATGATGGAGACGCTGACCAACGGGCTGATCGAAGGTGCGCTGACGATCATGGAGGAGGTCAACTCCGTTGGGGGTATGACGAAAGCTATCGACATGGGCATGGCCAAGATGCGCATCGAGGAGTCGGCAACGAAGAAGCAGGGTCGCATGGACTCAGGTGAAGATGTCGTAGTCGGTGTTAATAAGTACCGTCTGAAGAAACCCGAGCGCGTGGAAGTGCGATCAATCGACAACTCTGCAGTCAGACAGAGCCAGGTCAGTCGTCTCAAGGTGTACAAGAGCAACCGCAATGAGGGCGAGGTGAAAAATGCGTTGGCAGCGCTCACAGCCTCGGCCAAACTGACGGAGAGCACAGGGCGTGGGGACCACCCTCAGAATCTCCTGAAGCTCGCTGTAGACGCTGCACGTGCACGTGCAACACTTGGCGAAATTTCCGCGGCCTTGGAGTCTGCTTGGGGTAGACATGTCGCCACGCAGCAGGTGGTGCAGGGTGTGTACAAGGCGACGTACGAGGCATCCTCGGAGAAGTCCAATGACGACTACAGCGCAACGCACAAACTCATCGAAGAGTTCACTAAGGTAGAAGGGCGCAGACCAAGAATTTTAGTAGCCAAGATGGGTCAGGACGGACATGATCGTGGCGCGAAGGTTATCGCCAGTGGGTTTTCTGACCTTGGTTACGATGTAGATGTGGGTCCCCTCTTCAGCACGCCGGACGAGGTCGCCACACAGGCAATCGACGCAGATGTGCATGTGGTTGGTGTTAGTTCGCAAGCAGCGGCTCACAAGACGCTCGTTCCTGCGCTTGTTAAAGCGCTAAAGGATAAAAACGGCCAACACATCAAAGTTATCTGCGGTGGAGTCATTCCCCCCCAAGACTACGACGAGCTGCGCCAGGCTGGCGCGGTTTGTATATTCGGTCCAGGTACCAAAGTTACAGACGCAGCGAGGGAAGTATTGAATCATATTGGCGAGTCAAAAAAATAAACCTCGATCCTTCACTTTTCTGATTTTTTTAGTAAGTAAAATTGATTTTTATTTCATACAAAAAATCCACAACAGATATAAAAGCCTTAACAATAAGATAAAATAATATACAGAACAATCGGTATGCATGATTAGGATTTGATTGTAGCCATCGTCAGCTAGGTCCCTTTCGGTCACGCTGAACGTTCTGCGAGGTGCTTATGTCATTTTTGCATCGCCATTTCGGCGCGCAATCATTCGTTGTCGTGCTTGGACAGCAACTTCGCGAGCCCGCTGCGCTTGTAAGTCACTAGAAGTGTTAAAAGCTTTGTCAACCACCTCCTTTGTAGCACTGGGATGCAACGTCTTCAAGTCAAGTAAACTTGCTTGCAGTCGATTCAATTGTCTTTGCTTTCTATTCGCCTCATACTCAAGCAGTCGTTTCGCACGCAATTCCGCAATGCGAGCCGCTTTCCGGTCTTGCTTCTCTGCATATTTAATTTGCTCCAAGCGCTGTTTTTCGTGCTGTCGCTGGTGCTGCTTTTCCAGCCGAAGAGCGAGTTTTTCGTCATCATCAAGAGGCGACACTAAATGGAACAACTCGCTGAACATCGCATAGGCTGCGTTATGTCTCTCCTCTGCTTCCGCAAGACGAGCAAAACCATCCGTAGTACTTTCAACATGATCGCGAACGAATTGACTTTCCACCCAATCTACTGAAAGTTCATTCTCAGCGCGAACGCTGTCAGAGAGGTTCCGAAATGCGGAAGGATCGTTCGAAGCTCGCACGGCATCAACGTGAGCATGTATTAAACGGTCTACAGCAGCAGTAAGCTTGGCTTCCTCTTCCTGCACAAAGCGTTCGGGTTCACCGCGATCGCGAATCAGTCGTACTTCCCGTTGACTCTGCATGACCAGTCGCTGTATTTGAGCTTGCAGCTCTTCCTCAGCGGCCAAAATGTCCATACGCTTCGCGTCATTACTGAAGTCCGAGCGCGTCTTTGCATCTCGCTCTGCATTTGCACTACTATTATCATGCTTCATTGCCATGTCAACTTCATCTTCGATGCGCGCCTGAAACATGTCAATTTGCTTCGTAATGTAGTCGTC
>JACCDO010059134.1_pt1 | contig 15922 bp, 13 predicted proteins | sample 7446101 | NCBI WGS metagenome assembly JACCDO01 (sample SAMN15323440, study PRJNA562643) | freshwater metagenome | isolation source: river surface water | place: USA:Blue River Watershed | collected 2017-08-16
CTTTTAAACTCCTCTCTATCCATAAATGGGTCCATGTCTTCAAATGGACGATTAGTAAAAGTTCCATCATCATTTTTAATGGCATTTAATCTAGGATATCTTCCTTGAATACAACAAAATACTTCTAGTATAACTGTTTCTTTGCAAGAAATGAATTCTTCCAAAGCTCTATTAAAATCTTCATTTTTTCTCGCAGATAAATATTTAATTCCATAAGCGTTTGCAATTTTTTCACTATCTGGAAAAGAAATACCGCTACTATAGTCAACACCAAATTTATTTTTGAAGAAATTTTTTTGAGTTATTTCAATTGCTCCATATGCACCATTATTGAATAATAAAATTTTAATTGGAAGTTTGTATTGAACGATAGTTTGTAGTTCTTGTATATTTAACTGAAATGAACCTTCTCCAAAAATAGGAACAATCATTTTATGGGGTTCTGCAATTTGCGCACCAATAGAAGATGGTAATTCAAAACCCATATCTCCTTGACTACTAATAATAAATTTATCACCTTTTTTTATATTTACCATATGCCATACATTTGTAATAATTGAACCAGATGATACTAGTGTAATTTTATTTTCTGGGGCATAGTTAAAAAATTCTTTCAAAGCATAATATGGATTTATACCTTTTTCATCAGACAAGTTAGGTGTTTCAAATATCCATTTATTTTTCCAATGAATACATTTTTCGATCCATTGACTATAGTCATATACTGAATACTTGTAACTATCAAAAAAAGTGTTTAAGTCCATATTTATTTTTAATTCATAGTTTAAATTTTGTTTTTCAAGTTCATTTTGGTCATTATCAATATATACCAGTTTTGCTTCTCGTGCGAACCAATCAGAACGGTAACCAATCAAACCTTGTGCCATTCTACAACCAAGTGAAATTAATAAATCACAATTCTGCAACGTAAAGTTACCGTGTCTGTCTCCAACTAGACCAATTTTTCCACTATATAAATGATTACTCGTTTCAATCAAGTCTGTACCATGAAATGTTACAACTATTGGAATTTTATATTTTTGGATAAACTCGTTAAATTTATCAATACAATTACCTAATTTAATTCCATTTCCGGCTATAATTAATGGTCGTTCTGATTTTTTTAGTAGTTCTTGCAGTTTGTCCAAATCATCTGTTTTTATATTTTCATATAATGGTAATTCTTTTTGAATGATTGGAATTTCATATGTGTCATCTAGTTCCATCAACATACCTTGAATATCAACTGGTATAGACAACCATACTGGGCCGGGTCTGCCATTTATCAAATTTCTATATGCCTCAATTAACGTTTCTTTCACTTCATCAATATGTAATATTTCTTTACTGTACTTTGTAATTGGAGTAACCATAGATATAATGTCACAATCAGCACCCGCATAGTGACGCAGTTTCATATTTTCATTATTAATTGCTCTTATAGATTCATTTGACTTTACTTGCCCAGAAATAAATAGAATAGGTAGGCTGTCTTGATGTGCAACCAGACAAGGTGTAATTGCATTAGTTGCAGCACATCCAGAAGTAGTACAAACAATACAAGGTTTAGAGTTTGTTTTACTATAACCAGTTGCGGAATATCCGCACGCTTGTTCGTGATGTTGATAGTAAATATTGTATTTACCGTGTTTTCCAAAAGAATCGTTTAAATGCATTGCAAAGCCACCGGTAATTGTAAATACTGTACTAATAGAATTTTTATAAAAAAAATCTATAATATAATCACTGACTTTCACTTTCATACTGGAATTTATATAAAATATAATGAATGTCTTTTTATATAAATTTTATCCTAATAATATTAAGATTTATCAATCGATTTATAAATTTCCATAAACAATTTATCCCAGTAAAACATATTTTTATTCATTTCTTTTAATTTTTTGAATACATTATAAATATCTCTAACCTCCATTTTTTCATAATTTTCAACAATATCAATTGCATATGTTACGTGACATCCAAAGTAGGAAGACAATACATATACAACATTATAACATAAATTATTCAAGCACTCTTTATAGTTAATTAAATGTCTGTCTCCAAATTCAATTATATTTATAAAGTCATAGTTTTTACCATAGTTATTATTCAAATCAGTCATTAGTAATTCAGTTTTAGCATTTCCAGAACCTCTACCGTAACCTAATACACAACCATCAATCATAGTAGCGCCAAATTTCAATGACTGTAAGGCTTTACAAGACGCATTTGAACAGTTATCATGAGCGTGAAAACCTATTTCAATTTCATTGTTTGAAAACACATCTCTAAATAAAAACTTAATATAAGGAATTAACTTTTCAATATAGTCCAAGTCTACTGAACCATAAGTATCAGCCATTGTAAAATATTTAACTTTACTACTAGAAAGAACTTTACATAGTTCGTATAGTTGATTTTTATTCATTTTATCAATACGTCCAACATTAAATGAAATGTCATATCCTAGTTCTATCAACTGGTCAATTTGTTCCATTCCTTCCATCAATTGTTTTACGTCTAAAATATTATCATCTCCATTTTTTGAACCGTGGTATGCCATTAATACACGTACTAATGAAATTTTTGATTGTTCTTTTGGAATAAAATCTTTAATGTCAAAAGCATTTATTGTCACCATCACTGCAATTTTACAACCGTCTATGTCACCAATTATGCTATTTAAATATTCCTCATCACAAAAAAAAGTTTTACCGTATTTGTTAATTAAACTAGACGTTTTTAAATTTCTGAAACCAATTTCCATATAATCTACACCAGAGTTCGTACAAGCTATGTAACATTCTCTTACTTGTTCATCTGTGAACTTCCAATCATTTACATATCCACCGTCTCTTATAGTACAATCTAGTAATTTAATACTATTGTTCATTTTATATAAATAGTAACTATATTTTAATCAACTTTTATACTAAATTATTATAATTTTGAATATTTGTTACGCTGTAATTTTTCATAATATAATCATAGTGGTAGTATTCTGAACTATTAATAAACATTGTTTTAATTTCTGGTACTGCAGTAATTGCGTGAATTCCTGTTATACTATCTTCAAATCCAATCATTCTTCTTGAAGGAAAGTCTTGTAAAACTGTCAAATAACATTCTGGATTTGGTTTTTTATTTTTCATTATTTCTCGGTAATAATTTTTCGATGAATTTTTTAAAATTGGAAATAAATCAGAAAAAAAATCAATATTTGACTTCAAACTGTTTGAAACAATTACAAATTCTTTATTTAGATTTATGATATTTTCTAAATATTTCTCTAAACCATCTATTAACTGAAATGTATCTTTTTTTTCATTAATCATTTTATAGTAAATTTCATTTTTATAATTAATGGCATTTTGATAATTTTGTATATTTAAATCCTCAGATAGATATTTTACAATAGTATCCGGTCTAATACAATGAAACTTAGACAAAAAAAAATTTTTACTTATATAAAAGTCTTCATTTACAAAATATTTTAGGGTTTTTATCCAAGCGTCATAATGGAAATGTTCTGTTTTTACTATAGTATCGTCCAAGTCAAATATATATAAGTCATAATTATCAAAATGTTCCATATAGTATTGTAATATTTATTATTTGTAAATATTACAAATATTACATTTTATTTTTTCTAAATATCTAGACTTAATGTATTTTTATCTGACTTTTGTCTTCTCTTACTTTTCTTTGGCATATTTCCTCCAGACTGCAATTCTTTCAAGTCACTAATGGATATGGTACTACTATCATTTTGTGATGTTTGAGTTTGTTGCATACTAGGTGCTGAAGGCGTAGACTCTTGGATATTAATTGTTTTTGTTTTTAATCCAGACAAAATATCCGAAATATCACTTGGACCCTTCATCTCTGGTCGTGAACTTCTTGAACTCCTTTCAACTTCATTTGCACCACTAAATGTCTCGCGAATATTAATTCCATCATTGAAACTGCTTCTTCCCATACTCAAATCTGGACGACTTATATAGGATGTGTTATTTCCACCACGGGAAACCGATGGAGGAACTGCGTTAGGACCTTGAGTTGCCATTGGTGGTGGTGGACCACCCATATCACTCGTATTCATCATTCCATTTACAAAACCAGAAAATCCGGGATTACTTTGTCCCATAGTATTTACTGCTGCAGTTTGGAATTGACGCATCAAGTCTGGATTTTGACGCAATATATCATCCATACCGGGCATTGCCGATTTGAACATTGTGTTTGTCATATGAATCATCATTGCACTACCGCCTAGTTGAAACAATAATTTTAATTCTGGAGCCATAGATGCCTTGGATTTATATTTTTCATATAATTCACCGAAAATCTCATCATAGTCAGTCAAGTTTTCGTTGATTTGCTCACTCCAACCATCTAATTTAATATCAAAGGGGTCAAAACGATTATTTAAAAACTCAATACCATTAATACAAGCCATCAACATATTACCTTGAAATTTTACCGAATTTTGCTTGGTTTTCTCCTCCATAATCATTTCGTATTCACCTTGCATTTCAGCTAGAGGCGACTCCATAGTATATTTTTTTGTTAAATTTACACCTTTTGCCTCAAGTGCTTCTAACTTTCTTAAAAATTTAAATTTCTCTCTTAGTAACTCTTCCTTAGACATTTGAGGTTCATTTGGTACTGGTTTGTCTGGATTAATTGGAATGTTATTAAATTTAGCATATCCATCCCAAGTTGTTCCATCTGTACTTTGTTGAGCAGTAGATTTACCAATACTTGGCGCGTCAGAAGATGAACCAAAATTAGAAGTTTCTTCAAACCTTACACCAGATGGTTTTTCAATTGAAGGAGTGTCATAACTAACCGTTTTACCAAATAAACTTGACTTACTTTCATATGTACTCCTAGAAGGTGCTTCTTCTTCTACTAAATCAAATAGTTCATTTTCTAAATTGTCTAAATCATCAATATTAATGTCACTTGTTGGTTTTGAACCACCTTCCCTCACTTTGTCATTCATTAATAGTTCAATGCCTCCACCGAAATTCGTAGATTTCATTGGTCCATCGTTCAATTTTATACTGGAAATGTCAATAATGTCGTTGTCCATATTTATCTATGAATAAATAAGAACATATAATTTTAAGTCTTACGAATAATAAATATATTATTTTGATTTTGTAAATATAACTATAATTTATTTTTAATGTACCAGATACCTTGTAAGAATGAATCTGCTAAATCATCTTTTTTGGTATGTTTTGAAAAAAAATCCTCCCAAGATTTGTAGTTGTGTTCATTGGTGATTATTTCTAAACATTTTTTAATTCCTACTTTCTTTCTATCTCCATATTTTAACTTGTCTTCTTTTTCTTCTTTTTTGTTTTCACACGAAGAATCTTTTAATTTATTTATAGAAGATACAAATTCAATGGATATGTTATTGTTTTTCATTATAAAGTACTGAGCAATCATACCTTGAATTGTCTTCATTCTATTCGCAATTGGGCTAATTTGGTTTTCTATAATCACCTTATCAATGGTTGATAAATGTTCAGAAAGAATTGTGTCAAATTTTGACTGAAGGTTTCTACCAATCGTTACTAAATCAATCTTTGATGCATTTGTGTTTTCAATTGGGTCAAAACACGTATTGTAAATGTAATCATTGATTAATGAAACCAATTCATTTTTTTTTATTGGTTTTTCGTATTTAATTTTATACTTGTCAGCCATTTCGTATAAACTCTGAATTTTTTGTTTGTTAATAAATCCACTTTTCAATTCTGATGTAGGTATTTGATATTCTTGTTTCTTTGAATGTTTCAAGCAGTAACACTTGCCATTTTTTGTAAATTTCGCTGGTTTATTACACGGTTGATTTTTTTCTATTTCTAAACATTTCATTTCACTTGTTTGGGATAAATTTACTGAGTCCCATTTTTCAATATGAAAATAATGTTCTTCTTCTTCTAACGACTTGGAAAATAGACAAAACGCTAAATTTTTTATTCCAACGTCTATACTTAGTATTTTCATTTATACTATACTATTGAAATATTATCTCCTAAAAGTATTATAACAATGTTTTTATAATACTTTTCCATTTATATTATATAAATTATTGGGTTGTTGTATGCATTTTTTCAATCTCACTCAAATCAATAGAAGGAGAAATTAATCGTCCTTGTAATTGTTCTCTTGTTAAATATGGATTTTTCAAGTTGCTTGAGCAGTATCCAAATCCGGGATTATTTGTATCGTAACTTGATTTATACAAGTGTGGTACATTGGATGATGGTGTCTTTCCAGTTTGTATGTGTGAAGGTAATCCCATATCACTACAAGCTTCCATTGTGTTGTATTTCATAATTTCTCTTCCATTGTTAATAAGAAATTGTCTGTATTGCCAACTCGTTTGGATATTTTCTTGTTGTTGAATTCTTTTATTGACAACCGCTTCTGGTTGCCAACTTGAATAGTTTCTTCCATCAGCCATTATTGGTGGATAATTAAAATGAATATTATTTGAACCAGAATAACAAGTGCCCCACATATTTTTATATATAACAACAAAATATTATTTGTATTATTTTTATTTCTTTTTGTATAATTACTCTACACCTAATAATTTAAGTAACTCTGGTTTCTTTAATTTTGATGAATCAGATGATAAATTTTTTTCAGATACAATTTGCCTTAATTTATTCAACGACAACTTTTTATAGTCAATATTTTCACTCGTTGGAAATGTCATATGAATTGACTTCAACAATGTCGCGTCTATGTCTAAAACTGGTTCAAATTCTTGAGGTTCTTCCATAACTTCATTTAGTTTTACAATTTCTATTTTAGATTCATTTTCACTAGAAACACTACTTTTGTCATCTTCTAAATCTTCGTCTTCTGAAGAGTCGTCCATATCATCATTGTCATTGTTTTCACTTGGGATTTCTTCAACGTCTACATTTTCTTCTACAGAATGTAATAAAGAATCGCTAATGTTAATTACTCTAACAGTTTCTTCTTCTACCTCTGCATCAAATTCCGTGTCCGATGATTCATCATCATCATCATCATCATCACTTTCTTCGTCACTTTCATCATCTTCTTCTTCGTCTTCCGAGTCATTATCCTCGTCATCAGAAACGTTAATTAGGTCGGCCGACTTTACTGGTGGAGAGTTGAATAAAGGTATTTGTGTGGGTGCGTTTGTTCCGCCACTAGGTAAAGTATTTACTGCACCTCCAGACTGAACCCGACTTCGTATGTAATTCAATTCTTCCGCCATTGTAGAAATTAAATCAACCATACTACTTATTTTGTGATTTTGTTCAGTTATTTTTTGATAAAAAAACACACCGACGAAACCAATTAAAATTAGACTAATTCCTAAAGACAATAAAAATGGAATGCTTAGTATTGGAGTTAAAGATGACATTATTAAAAAATATTTATATATTTATATTTTTTAATAAACGAATTATAATTTGGTTTTTGATTTGAATATTCATTTTATTTATTGAAATTTTCGCTAATATACTGTTTGGTAATTTCTGTCGCCAAACCTTGTTTATAACTCTTCCAGTTAGCATTAAATATCTTTGAATTGAAAAAAGAATTTAATATATTTTTTAAGGTAGCTTCGGATTGTTCAATTCTTTCAGTTTTTTCTGAAAATTTATTTCCATAAACGTAATATGAATATATGATATTACTTACTCTAGACAAAATTATAAAAGTATATTGAGTCTCTAAATTTTTATTACGTTCTTCTTCTTTATATTCACTTATATTATAGAATAATTCGTCGTAATAATAGTTCATTTCGGGGTGGTCTATGAAAAATTTGAGGGTGTCATCAAGTAGTTGTTGGAAATTATTATCAAAACTATTTAACTGATTAAAATTAGAAGTTTCTCTAAAAGTCACTTGTTGTAAATATACAGAATAAACCGTCATTATAATTGTAGCGGCCATTAAGACTTGTATATATGTTTGAAATTTTGCGTCTTGTCCTAATCTTGACTTCCAATATGTGACACTTAATAATATGATTGCAATAAAATATAAAAAATATGACAAGTAGTACAAGTACTTTGAAAAAATAATCAAATCTCTATTTTTAAAAACGTGTAACATATCTTTTGTAATTTTTTTATCATTTTTTTTATCATTTGTATTTTTTTCTGCCATTTATAAGTATATATTATACGGTTATAATTTTTTAGATTCTTCAATAATTTCAGTTGGATAATTCATATCACATAGTACTTTAATTCCACCTCTCACATTTGAAATTCCTTTCTTCAACAAGTATTTGTATTTAAAATTGGTAATGTCATTGTTTCCATCTTCATCTAATACATTTTCAGTTTGCATATAAAAATTAGAAATTTTTGCATTTTTGTCTAAATGTTTACACACTTCTATAAAATGTGTTGTTAAAATACAAAATACTCCGTCATTCTTTATTAAATATTTCATAAATGCTAAAGCACTTAACACCGCTTCATCTGGATTCGTACCAGAGTACAACTCGTCAAATACACAAAAATGGTTTTCCTTAGGGTGTTGCTTAATAATATCCAAAATGTCCTTGCATCTACGCGCTTCTGCTTGAAATAAACTATCTCTTCCAGAAGTATCTGGAATATTCAAGTAGCAATGAATATATTTGAAAGGACACATTGTAGCGCTTTCGTAAAATCCGCAACCCATTTGTTGTGTTATGATGGTGTTGATTAAAACGGATTTTAGAATCGTGGTTTTTCCAGATGCATTTGGCCCAGTGATAATGAGATTCTTCTTGAATTTGACGGTGTTTTTCACGTGTTGACTATTCATTAACGCCGGATAGTAAAGCTTCTTCATTTTTCCACTTGACTTTTTGGTATTTAGTTTGGCCACATTAATTTTCTTGCTATTTATATTTTCAATAAAACCTTCTATATTATCAAGATAACCGTGAAATCCAAAAGAAAACATAAGCGATTCATAATAGGTCTTATTATCATACAATGTATAAAATGATTTGAGAACGTTCCCCAGTTCGCCCACTTTTTTCATAGAAAGTTTATATTCTGTTACGGTATTAAGTAGCTCTTTTAATTTGCTTAACTCCGTCAACCGTTGTTTTATTTTTTCGTTGAATATGGCATATGTTTTTAGATTTTCCGTGTATAGTAAAATATTGTACATTTTGACTTCACTGTACTCAATATATTCTCTCATTTTTATCAGATGAGAATGGATTTTTTTCATATTATTATGAAAGCGATAACAAGTGAGGATGTTTTGGTAAATAGAAAAAATATAAAATGCTGCCGAAATTAGGAGGTAAAATTTTTCGCTTAGTTCAACGTTATTAAATTCAGTAAAAAGTCGTCCGACTGCGTGATTTGAGGCAATTATTTTTAATACTTCCACATATTCTCCGATAGTAATAGTAAGTCCTTTCATTTTTATAATGAAAAAAGGAATAATTAGAATAATAAATGGAACAAAGAGAGAAATGACTGGTGATGCTAAATTATAAATACTCATTACTTGCAAGAATGATTCTGAATGATTGAGAAATTCCCACATTGGCCAGTCAATAAATTGATATTTTTCCTTGAACCCAGTATCATTCTTAATGTCATCCCAGACTTCCATAACTTCACTAAGCAGCTGGTTCTTGTTTTCATCGCATTTTAAATCCATTTTCTTGTAATTTTTTAAAAGTGATTGCGTATCTTTTAAAAATTCAGTGTCCGTGGTATAATAGTGTGGAAACTGTTCTAATACTTTTTTACCAAGACTGGTGTTGGGTTGAAATGCAAAAGAGTAAATGGAATTGCACGAAGGGTCTACTGTCTTAATAAGTTCTAAATCATCTATCACGTTTTTATTCAGTTCCATTTTATTTTCGTTAAAACAAATCGGAATTTGAAAATATTCATTTATCTTTTCTATATTTGATATCATTACATCAAATGTAGATTACTTTTATTATCGTTTTACGAATTTGTTTGTAAAAACTGCAAATTTATAAAAATTACATGGCTTTACAAAAGGATTTTCCATTCAAAGCATCAACAGTTATCCACGTACACGATTCTCCGGTGTCGCTTTTTTGACCTCTGCAAGTTGCATTTGTTGTATAATTGGCACAAGTGCCGTAAAAACCTTCTCTTCTACCTGCACCATAAACAAAATACAAAACGACTAAAGCAATCAAAATCCAAAGAAACACAGACAAACCAAAAAGTTTTTTTGCCATTTATATTTTACCTAAAGATAATTTTTATTTCATCAAGTTATTAAAATTCGCGGGTAACTCGTTAATTTGACAAGAATAATGTTCCTCAATTTGTTTCATCAACGACACGTCACGACGAGTGATTAGGTTAATACCAACACCTTTACGTCCCCAACGACCACTACGACCGATTCTGTGTAAATAATTATGTACGCATTTGGGAACATCAAAGTTAATCACTACGCTCACTTGTTGAATATCAATTCCACGCGCAGTCACATTAGACGAAATCAACACTCTATATTTACCGCATCTGAATTCATTGAATGCATTATCTCTATCCACTTTTTCCATACTACTGTGAATTCTACATACTGGAAAACCATCTTCTACCATTGCATCATATAAGTCAGATACACGTTTCACACTGTTACAATAAATAATACACTGAGACATTGAAATAAATGCATATAAGTCCTTCAATGTAGAATATTTTTGGCGGTCATCATCTATGGCCACGTAATATTGAGAAATACCTTCCAATGTTAATTGTTCAGTCTTTACATAAATTCGTACTGGGTCACGCATAAACTTACTTGTTATACTATGAATATAGTCTGGCAAAGTGGCGCTAAATAATGCGACTTGAATATCTTTACTAAAATTTTGAAAAATATCATAAACTTGTTCCTTAAATCCAGAAGACAACATTTCATCAGCTTCATCTAAAATAACTAATTTAATATTTTTAGCATTAATACAGTTACGACGAATCATATCATAAACGCGTCCGGGACAACCAGTAATGACGTGTGGAACATTGTTTCTCAACGTGGCAGAGTCTTCATCAATAGATGTACCACCTACTAGTGTTTGTACTCTTAACCCAGACATCATAGAACCAATCCCGTTCATCACATTTGCGGTTTGTTTGCTTAACTCTCTGGTTGGCGATAACACTAAAATTTGAGTTGTATCATCCTTTATATCAACCAATGAAAGAGCGCCAATTGTGAATGTTGCGGTTTTACCAGTACCAGACTGTGCTTGGGCAATTACATCTTTTCTATCAATAATAGGTTTAATGGCTTTTCTTTGAATAGGACTAGGTTTCTCAAAACCATATGAATATATTCCTCGCAATAAGTTGCTGTCAATATCTAATTCGTCCCAGTTGTTTATTTCTTCTGTATTATATACATATTCTAATTCATCTGACTTTTCTATTTCTAACGACATTGGTAATAAATAATCAAGGTATATATTTAAGTGTATTTATTATAAATTAATTATTATTATAAAAAATTGATATAAATGATTGTCAAATATATACTTATACCAGATGCAAACAATGACTAGATATAATTTAACAGATTTCCATAATATAACATTTAATGGTTTTGAAATAAAATTACCAGAAGACACGTTGAGTATCATAAGTGAAATCGCCCAACAAGTAGGTTCACCAACGTACATAAGAACGCCAACTTTTGCAAAAAAAGAAAATACTGTTTCGTCATCATCATCCACCAAGTATGGTTTAACTGGTGCTGGTTCGGATTCTGGATTTAAAAGAAGAAAACGTAATAAAAATGTAGAAAGTGTAAGTGATGAAGACTGGGAGACAATACGAACATTTCAAGCAACAAAAATAGAACAGAAAACCGGTATAGATTCAAAGATAGATACATTGAGAACGTGTTTGAATAAATTAACAGATAAAAATTATAATGAGTTACTTGAAAAAATTGTTGAAATATTTGAAGAGTTAATAAAAAATGATACAAGTGATGAAGATATGTTAAAAGTCGGAAATTCTATATTTGATATTGCATCAAACAATCGTTTCTTTTCAAAAATATACGCAGACTTATATGCATTACTGATTAAAAAATTTGAAATAATGAAAGTTATATTTGAAAATAGTTTGGATACATTTTTAGAGTTGTTTAAAACCATTGAATATGTAGAATCGGAAGAGGACTATGACCGTTTTTGTAAAATAAATAAAGACAATGAAAAAAGAAAAGCATTAAGTTTATTCTTTGTAAATTTATGTACAAACAAAATTATAAGTGAAGAAAAAATAGTAATGATAACTTGTGATTTAATGAAGCAAGTTGTAAATTTAATAAAAGAAAACAATAAAAAGAACGAAGTAGATGAAATTACTGAAAATATTGCAATATTATACAACAAGTCAATTTTTGAGAACTGTTCACCAGATGTTGACCAAAAAATAAATGATGAGTTATTTATCGACATTATTCATAGATTGTCATTATGTAAAGTAAAAACATTTCCAAGTTTATCAAACAAATCAATTTTCAAGTATATGGATATGATTGATATGTAATTTTTGTGGGAAATGAAATATTTTAAATTCATAAAATAATATAAATATTACAAATTATTAATATTAGTAATTTATAATATAAATATTGAAATGGAAAATACCAAAGAAAATATTACTTATGAATTTAACGATGAAACTTTTTCAAATGAAAATTTGTGTGAAATAGAAAAACTATTAAGCGACTTTGAACAAATTAGTAGTATTAACGAATATGTAGATTCTGCAACAAATAATAGAATATGTATTGAAGATGACGATATGTATACTGAAATGGTAAATTATGATATGAATTTTACAGTGAAACAGCTACTATTAATTTGTGACTACTATGGATTGATGAAAGACGTAAGGACGAACAAAATGAAAAAACAAGATGTTATTGAACAAATATTGTTGTTTGAAAATAATATGGAAAATTATGAAATGGTAATTAGAAGAAAAGAGTTGTGGTATTATATAAATGAATTGAAAAATGATAAAATGATGAAGAAGTTTGTAATTTGGAATTAATTAAGTTTTATATTTTTTATTAGAATAAAAATATAAAATATTGTTATGTTAATTTATATATGGTATTATCAAAACTAGATAAAAGTATAAGTTATCAAGAATTAAAAAGCGTTGACTCTGATGATTTGAAAAAAAAAGCGACTTTATATGAAATTGAAGTAAAAGGCATAAATATAATCATTGCAGTTGGTAATGCTAAAAATACTTATGAAGATAAAAATGTTACTTTTTTTCCAGTTTATTTAGTAAAATCAAATAATAAAGTAATGCAGATTGGCGTGTATGAAATTAAATCAACCAACGTATCAAGTAATATGGATGAGGACCAAAATTTGATTATTGAAAATTTAGATGGACCTTTGATATACGTTTTTGTAACTAAAAAAATGTTAGAAAACTTACGAATGGTTCCCGAAGAGGAGATAGAAACAGTTGAAAAAGAAAACGAATCAGAAGAAGAGGAAGAGGAGTCAAGCAATGTTGAATCGGATGAAGAAAATGATAAAAAGGAAAAAATAAAAAACGCAAAAAAGAAAAAAGAAAAGAGCGATGAGAAAAATGAAGAATTAACTATACCAGCGATTCGCAAAGATATTTTTACACAAACAACCGAATCTATAAAAATTCCACCAGTATTACCAGAAGAAACTAAAGAACAAGATGAAAAAGAACAAGGTAAATATTTGAAAAATGCAAAAACTTCTAAAAAAGAAGAAACATGGATTGAAACATTTATGGAAAATAATAATTATTCAGTTAAAGATAATGAAGGTGGTGGAGATTGTTTGTTTGCCACGATACGGGACGCTTTTGCGCAAATTGGTCAAGTAACAACTGTTCAAAAAATAAGAGAGAAACTGGCCAAAGAAGCAACTGAACAAGTATTTTTAGGATACAAAGAACAATATGATAACATAAAAACTATTCTTTTGAAGGATACACAAGACATAAAGAATTTAGAAAATGAATACAATAATTTCAAAACGAAATATCAAAATACTTTGGATAGAAACGAAAAAAAACAACTTACAGAAAGTGCTAAAAAAATAAGTGACCAACGTGAAATGATTTTGAGAGAAAAAAAATTGTCAAGTCAATTAGCACAAGAATTTAAATTTATGAAAGACATTGATACTTTGGAAAAATTCAGAGACAAAATTAAAACTTGTGAGTTTTGGGGAGAGACTTGGGCAATTTCCACTTTGGAAAGAGTGTTGAACGTAAAATTCATATTACTATCTCATGAAGCATACAAAGAGAAAGATTATGCAAATGTCTTGAACTGTGGCCAGTTGAATGATACAATTCTTGAATCACGCGGCGAGTTTATTCCGGAATTCTACATAATGTTGGACTACAATGGCTATCATTATAAGTTGATTGAGTACAAGAAAAAAGCAACTTTGACATTTAAAGAAATTCCTTATGGAATTAAAAAAAAGATTATTACCAAATGTATGGAAAAAAATTCTGGGTTGTACGCTTTAATACCCGATTTTATCAAATTAAAAGGTTCTGATTTTGATTTAAATAAAATCACCACTCCAAAATTTGAAGAACTTTCTGAAGCAAAAATAAGAGGATTATATGATGAAAATATTGTATTTGTTTTTTACGACAAATCAAGTAGTAAATCTTTACCCGGTAAAGGTTCTGGAGAAAAAATTCCAAAAGAGATGATTCGGGATTTTTCTGAGTTGGCTTCTATTGTTGACTGGCGTAAAAAATTGGACAATTCTTGGGTCCAACCCTTTACGTTGGATGGTAAGAGATGGAATAGTGTTGAACATTATTACCAAGCGTCAAAATTTAAAGAAAATAATCCAGAGTTTTATTTATCTTTTTCGGTTGAGTCTGGTACTGAGTTATCAAAAAATCCAGAAATGGCAAAAGCTGCTGCGAGTAAAAATGGAAAATACAAGGGTGAATTGATACGTCCAAAAGAGGTGAAAATAGATGCGGAGTTTTATGGAAAAAGAAAGGATGTGGAAAAGAATAATGCTTTGGAAGCAAAATTTACCCAAAATCTAGACTTGAATAAGTTGTTGCGTGAAACGAAAAATGCAAAATTATTACAGTATAAAACTGGTGTTGAACCAATACTGAGGGAAGATTTAATCTTGATTAGAGACAAAATTTCAAAACCAACATTGTAGATGCGGATTTTACAAATTTATAAAATTTATTTTTGAAAATTAAAATAAATTTTATTTTAAACATTTTAAAAAAAGTTAAATCTTTTCAAATGGTGGCCAACTGGTTTTAAAAATCTACTTATATATGGTTGTCTTTGTTGTCGGAATTGGGGATATGCTGTAGGAGGCACTTGTTGAATTGCTACTGGTTCATTTTCAAAGTTAATTACAACTTGTTCTTCTTCAACAATATCTTGTTTTTCAGCAACGACTAGTGGTTTTTCAGCAACGACTAGTGGTTTTTCAGCAACGACTAGTGGTTCTTCTTCAACGACTACTGGTTCTTCAGCAACGACCACTGGTTCTTCAGCAACGACCACTGGTTCTTCAGCAACAACCACTGGTTCTTCAGCAACGACCGCTTGTTCTTCAGCAACGACCGCTTGTTCTTCAGCAACGACCGCTTGTTCTTCAGCAACGACCACTGGTTCCTCTTCTACAACAACTGGTTCTTCTTCAACGACTACTGGTTCTTCAGAAACGTTTGTTTCTTCTTCACAGTCAGATTTTTCATCATCAGAGGAGTCAAAATATCTAGACAGTTCAGATTCACTTGAAATTTCTAGTTTAACTTCTTCATCATTACTTTCCATAATATTATATAAATAAAAAATATAATAAAAATAA
>JACCDO010660920.1_pt1 | contig 15919 bp, 15 predicted proteins | sample 7446101 | NCBI WGS metagenome assembly JACCDO01 (sample SAMN15323440, study PRJNA562643) | freshwater metagenome | isolation source: river surface water | place: USA:Blue River Watershed | collected 2017-08-16
AATAACCACAATTAAAAATTTATAACCATACAAGAAAATAATGAATTTTATATATATTACAATGTATTAAATAATATTTATTATTAACATTTTTTTAAACATATAAATATATTATATAATCTATCATTCTTTATTTGCCTCCTATCAAAAAACTCACACTTAGGAAACACACTAAGTATTATATACTTCAATGATATTATATCTATCTCTCTAAAGTTCTTCTTTATGTCTTTTAACTTTATATAATCATTTTTGTCTTCTGTCTCTTCATACATTTCCTTTAATGTTTCCTCTATTTCTCCCTTATTGTCATTTAGATACATCTTTCTTATACTTTTTAAATTCTCCGGTTCTTCAATTTCTTTATTATAGTATTCAATCATTAATCTTAATATACCTCTTTCTATTTCTTCTTTTTCTTCTTCTGAATATTGTCTTATCTGTTTCTCGTTTTTTCTTTTTGGTTTTTCTGTAAAATGTATAGGATATTCTACTATTCTAATTCTTCTTGCAATACCAGCATCATAACTGTCTAATGTTGGTAACCTATTACAACAAATGAAAATATTGTATGATGGTTTCATAGTAATGTTCCTTGAATACAGCCCTCTTACTTTAATTTCATCCCCGGTCAATTCTTTAATAAAATTCACATTTAATCTTGCATCTGCTTCAGGTTCAGAACAATATAAAAATCTTTTCTTATTGAAATCTAATAAACTTTCATTAGCCTCATTTGCTTTACATGTTTTTGTTGTAATTAATTTATTTTGAAACACATCACCATAATCACCTAATGCATTTTTAACTCTCTCCATTAAATTAGATTTACCATTAGATGCAGAAAATCCATAATTTATTGTAAATGTTTGTTCTTTATTTCTTCCATATAAACAATTACTTAACCTTTTTAGAGTATAAATGTAGTCAGCTTCAGTTAAGAACATATTTCTTAACATTTCTTCTGCTAAATTCCCACTTTCAATTATTTCACTGTAGGAATACTTACAACACATTGTAGTGTAATCTTCTTTATTTCCTATACTAAATGACATATTTCTTAAATCTAATACACCATCTTTGAAACCTAACAAGTATTCTTTATTGTCAAACTCTATCTTTGTATAACATACTTTCTTTAGATCCTTTATTAATTGTTCCTGATAACTTGCTTTATTTAACCACTTTACCCATACTGTATCAAATTCTTCATTGCTTATAACATTATCTATTTCAATCTTTACATCTATTGGTAAAATAGGTTCATATATTCCATTCTTCTCTTTATTATATTTATACCAATTACCTTTATTTTCTACTTTTTCAATATAAATTATTGTTTCATCAAATATTTTTTTTAATTCTCTGGCTACAGGTAATGTATCTTTATCAGCAATACTTTCATTTTGGGATAATAATTGACATATATATGCAGCTAATTCTGTATTAATATCAAATCCAGTATTTGATAATGTAAATGAACATTTCTTACATCTTATATTATATAAATAATTAGATACTTCACTAATTAGTGTTCCTCTACATTTATTATTATGTTCATAATGTAATCTATTATAAATAGGATTTACTTTAATACTTGATTGTATCACTTTATTATTCTGTTTACATACTGCAAGATGTTTTGTATCTAACTCATAATAATCACTTATATTATCCAAGTTTTTAAGAATATTCATATCTTTTGTAATACATTTGTATTCTTTCTCATTTACATCTTCTCTTAACCAAAACAATAGAGTTTTTATTGTTATATTTATATCTTTTGGATTGTATTTATTAAATGACTTCCAATCATAATCATGTCTATCTTTGTTATACTTATCACTTTTTTGTGAAAACTTTTTAAATATTTTTTCACCATTCTTATATTTTGTTAAGTATAATCCTATTCTTTTCCAATCTTCTATATTATCATATCTTCTAGGATTTAGATTATTTAGTATATTAATCAATGATTTATCATCAATTAAGTCATTGTCATTAATTTCTTCTTCCATAAAATTACTATTACTTTCTCCCGTAAGTAAAATTATTTCTTCCTCATTTAATTCTCTTATTGGTTTATCTACTATTACTGGATATAATTCACCTTGATAACTACACTTTCCATCAGTCAATATATCAACATTAGAATCATTAAAATTTATTTTATTCTTAATACTCTTATTGTATTTATAAAAAATATGATATCCATCTCTTTTAGTTTTCGTTACTAAAGTTTCTTGTTCATCTAATTTACCAAAATGTTTCTCGTACCAATCGATTGACTTAGATGAACTGTCATGAACATCTAAATCAATTACTACTATGTCATTGATTTTCCCTGTTAAAATAGCAAAATGTTTTTCATTATTATATCTAGATTCTTTAATTTTTGGCCAGCCTTTAGGTAATTTTGGATTATTAATGTCTTTTATTCCAATTTTTATTAATTTGTCCATTGTAATAACAATGTATTCTTTTTTTAATTTTATTTAACCACAAATAAAATTAATGAAAATATATTTTTACTAATATTATTTTCATTAATTGTCTTCGTTTATTATATCTTTACTTGTTTTTGATATAATATCATTTATTATTTCTTCACTATATCCCTTATTAATTGCTATTTTATATAGAGGACTAATTTCATCACAGTCATTACCGCTATCTACAATATTTATTGTTTCTTTTGTTGTTAATGAAAGTATTTTATTTACTATGTCTTCACTAAATCTTTGATGTATTGCTATACTTAATGGTGATTCTTTATTTTCATCTACAACATTAATTGTTTCTTTTGTTGTTAATGAAAGAATTTTATTTACTATGTCTTCATTGTATTCATTATATAATGCCCATAATAATGGGGAATCTTGTGTTGGATTACATATAGTATTTATTGTCTCTTTTGTTGTTAATAAAAGAATTTTATTTACTATGTCTTCATTGTATTTATGATACAATGCACATGATAATGGGGAAACTTTATTATTATTTACAATATTTATTGTCTCTTTTGTTGTTAATAAAAGAATTTTATTTACTATGTCTTCATTGTATTTTTTATTTAATGCCAAAGTTAATGATGATTCTTTATAATTATTAATAGTATTTATTGTCTCTTTTGTTGTTAATAAAAGAATTTTATTTACTATGTCTTCACTGTATTTATACTTTAATGATACTAATAATAGCGAATCTTTATTATTATTTACAACATTTATCGTTTCTTTTGTTGCTGATGACAATATATTATTTATTATTTTTTCATCATCTCCAATATATAGATTTGTAAAAATATTCATTACTGTAAAATTAATAATTTCAATTAATTTTTTTTCAATTTTGAATAAACCTATTTTTTCAAAATTGAAAATGATAAACCTATTTTTCATAAAAAATAAATAATGAATAGAAATATTTTTCATTTAAAAAATAATGAAGAATTAGGTATATTAACAGAATATACACTGTGTAAAATTAATAATATTTCATTTAATACAAAAAGAAATAATATAGATTTAGATATTATTTACATTCTTGAAAATATAATACCTAAATCTATTATATTAAAATCACACACAGGAAATAATAAACAATTTATACATGACTTTATTGATTACGATGATAAAACTATTTCAATTAAAACAATAATGTCAGGTAATAAAATTTGCCCAAATTTTATTGGTCAATGTTCTCTTAAACAATTGATATTAAAACTAAATTTAAATATACAAAACAAAGAACAATTCAAGCAATATTTTCAGCAAAATACGTCTACATTTATATCTAGTTATGTTAAATATATGTTTATAAGTGATATAACATTAATATTTGATTTTAATGAAAAACAATTACTTCGTTTTGAAAAAATAAAAGATATTAATTTAAATTTATTAAATTTTACTTTTTTCAAAACATTATTTAGATTGGAATGAATCTTTAACTATTTATTGTTGTGATAATAATAATAAAAAGAAGTCATTAGGTGAAATACAACTACATAATAATAGAAATTGTATTAAATTTAGATTCAATGTGAATACATTAGTGGACTTAATAAAGAATAATACAATAAATAATATTAAATTATCTATAGTAAAATTAAATTGTAATTTTAATTTTAAGGTTGGTGGTAGTAGTAGTAAAATGAACCAATGTGGTAGTAAAAGTCATCAATCTATAAATTACATTGGTAGTAAATATAAATTACTTGACTTTATAATAACGACTATATTTGATTACATTCCCAAAAAGAAAAATAAACAAATAGAATCTTTTGGTGATTTATTTGCCGGAACTGGTGTAGTTTCTAAATATATAATGGAAAAAGATTATTGTAAGAATGTATTAACAAATGATTTAATGTATTACTCTTATATTAATTGCGCAACATTAACTGATAAAAATATTGATAAAAATAAAATAAGACAAATTATAAATGATATAAATTTAAAAATATCTGATTTACAAGTTCCTAATAATGAATCAAGTCTTTTTATATTAAATAATTATACTGAATTCCGTTCAAATAGAAAATACTTCACAGAACTTAATGGATATAAAATAGATTATATAAGAGATTATATTAATATTCTTAGGAATGGTGGTAGCGGTAGTGGTAGTAAAATTAATAATGAAGAATACTTATTATTAATAAAAACACTATTGTATGCAGTCAGTAAAATAAGTAATATAACCAGTGTATATGGTGCATATTTAAAAAAATTTAAACCATCTGCCTTAAAGGACATAAAATTAGATATACATTTGGTTGATAATTTATTAAATTCATCTAATATAAAATCATTTACTTGTCTTAATGAAAATATACTTGACATTAGTATCTCACAACAACCGTTAGAAGTAATATATTTAGACCCACCTTATAATTCTCGTAATTATAATAACAATTATCATATTTTAGAAACTATAGCAAAATATGATTATCCAGAAATAAGAGGAAAAACAGGTTTAAGAACAACAGATGAAAATTCAAAAATATTCTGTTTGAAAACTAATATAGAAGAAAATTTTTCAACAATGATACAAAAAGTAGCACAAATGTGTTCTTATTTATTCATTTCTTATAATAATGAAGGTATATTATCAAAAGAATGTATTGAACAAATACTACTAAATAATAACTTTACTGATGTTAAAGTTTATCAAACAGATTATCAAAAATTTAATTCTAATAAAAAAGGGGAAACAGGTAATGTTATAGAATACTTATTTGCCGCAACAAAAAAATAAATTTATATAAAATGAAAATACTTTTATTCTTTTTTTCATTTTATATAAATTTTATAAAGTTATACTTTTCCAATTTATTTCTTACAAAATCTGTCATTCCTGTTGAATTCTTTATTAGTATATAAATATACCAATCTACTTTTTTCTTATCAAATTCGTCAATTAATTCTTTATTTTCTTCAAGTAGTTCTGCGTCTCTTTTTGTGGTTTCAAATGTGTCAAAAAATAATATATCTTGTCTTTTTATAGATGGATTTGCATAGTATAACTTTATAAACATTATTAATTCGTCTATATCAAAGAAGTTAAATATATATTTCTCTAGAAAGTCATCTTTATTTATTATTTTATAAGAAATGTCATCATAATTTAATTTATCTTTTTTATATGAAAAAGGTGTATCTGTGAATATATATAAATAATAACCATAACACGTTAATTGAATGTTATCTACAATGTTATATTTACCTGATTCAAACATATGTAATGTAATATCACCTTTTTTTTCATTATCGTTTTCTTCAATTCTTTTTATAATAATATCATTTTGTTTATTTTTTAATAATTCATACGGACTTACTACATCAGTATCTACAATACGAATATTATAGAAAGATTTTATATATTTACTGTAAAATTCAGTATATGTTATATTTTTATTATCGAACATTACAAATACGGGTAATTCATCCGAATCTAATGCTTCCCATTTTTTTATATTAAAATTCAATAATGTATTTTCATTTTTCAATGAAACAAATTTATCATTAAGTGTTTCATTTTCATTTTTCAATAAATTAACTGTGTCATTAAGTGTTTTATTTTCACTCTGTAATGAAACAAATTTATCATTAAGTGTTTTATTTTTATTCTGTAATGAAACAAATTCATCATTTACTTGCTCGTAATCACATGAATCATGTGAATAATAACCTTTTAATGCAGAATAATTACATCCAATATTTGAACAAGTCTTATATGTAAAACTACATTGATTTTCTAGATGAAAAGGAAGATTTTTATACATAATTTTTTTTTTCACATTGTATATTTGGACAATGAACAATGTAGTTTTGTATTACTTTTGTTAATAAATCATCTTTTTCATATATAACATTATATACTTCTTCTTTACATTTATCACAATAGATAATACTTTTATTATTACTATTTCTATAAATACATTTATTTATATTATTACACATCGTGCATAAAAATTCATCAGGAATATCATTAATAAAGTTAATTTCAGTCATAACTTAAAGTTAATAGAGTTTGATAAAAATAATTCAATTTTATTTAACAAAAAAAATAAATTTATATTTTTCTATCTTAATTCTTAATTATTAAAATAAATTAAGAATTAATTTAATTAAAAAAATAAACCGACAATAAAAATTGATTTATTTATTTCTAAAAATTAAAAAAATACTATTAACATCAATTATGACAACAAAACATATTTTAGGACAATATTTTACAACCCATAATCTACTCAAAGAAAAGATATTTGAATTTATCTTAAACAGTCCATCTAATATTTTAGAACCATCTATAGGACAAGGTGATTTAATTACATTTATTGCAGATAAAATACCAAATATAATATTTGATATGTATGAAATTGATACAAACATTAAGTTATTGGATAAAATACAAAGAAATAAAGTTATTTATGGTGATTTTATGAAACAAAAAATTACAAAAACATATAAAACAATAGTAGGAAATCCACCTTATGTTAAAATCAAGAAAGGTAATTTATATATTGATTTTACTGAAAAATGCTATAATTTACTTGACAATAATGGAGAATTGATATTTATTGTTCCATCTGATTTTTTCAAATTAACAAGTGCTTCAAAATTATTGAATATTATGATGACAAATGGAACATTTACTCATATATTCCATCCTCATAACGAAAAAATGTTTGAAAATGCATCTATTGATATTATTGTATTTAGGTATTGTAAAAATAGTTCAATTGATAAAAAAGTATTATATAATGACAAAATACTATATATTACAAATAGCAATGGATTAATTACATTTGAAGAAAAAGAAAATAATAATAATGTATTATTCCAAGATTATTTTGACATTTATGTTGGTATTGTTAGTGGAAAAGAAAGAGTTTATAAAAATGAAGAACTTGGTAATATAGAAGTATTAAATGGTGAAGATAAAATTGATAAATATATTTATATTGAAAATTATCCTTGTGATAATGAAAAAATCAATAAATATTTATTATATTACAAAATAGAACTTATTAACAGAAAAATACGAAAGTTTAATGAAAATAATTGGTTTGAATGGGGAGCACCAAGAAATATTAATATTATGAAAGATAATATTGGTAGAGAATGTATTTATATTTATAATTTAACACGCAAACAAAATGTATCTTTTTTAGGTACAGTAAATTATTTCGGGGGTGGGTTAATAATGCTTAAACCAAAAAATAAATGCAATTTAAATAATATAGTATCATATATAAATAGTAATAAATTCAAAGATAATTTTATGTTTTCTGGTAGATTTAAAATAGGACATAGACAAATATCTAATTCTTATATTCCAAATGAATATCTATAAATCTAATGTTCGTATATTTGACATAAATGTTTCTTTCCAACTTGGAAGTGGTTTTTGTAAGCAATCAATAAATAGTTTAATCTTTTTATTGATATTTTCATATATAAATACTCGGTTTTTATTCCAGCAAACTTGAAATGGTAAATTATTTATATTTGGTGTTAATATTGTTAATCCTTTTACACTATTAACAATTATATCATTTACATCTTTTTTATTTAACACTATAAAATAGTAATCTTTTTTATTATTTGTATTATATTCTTTATTTTTTAATTTATTGAAAAGTATATCACTCATTTTACCATTTTTATATGATTTATTTCTATGAATATCTAATGTCTCATTCGTATAAGCATATACACACATTGCTAAATTACCAGTATTATCATTTGTTATTGTAGTAGTTGTTTTTATATTAATTGGAATCCATCCATACATATAATCAAATACTAAAATATCATACCACATTCTAATTTTAGGTTTTTTTATTCTTTCACCAAATTTTTTAATAAGTAATTTAATTACTTCATCTTCATCAATACAACTATTTATCCTACCATCTTCATTTTTTGTAGAAAACTGAAATGCTTGTAACTTTAGATATTTTTTAATTTTATACATAATTAAAGGTAGTTGTTTTAATCTAATAATACACCCCCTAAACCATTTTTGTATTTTAATTATTTTAGTTTCATCAATTGCTAATAATGAAGTTTTCATTGTTATTATTTTAATTTGTAAATTCATCTTTAAATTATTTATATCCTAATTTCAATTTCATTTTACAAAAAATAAATTTATATAAATTTTATAAAGTTATATTTTTCTAATTCATTTCTGATGTAATCTGTCATTCCTGTTGAATTTTTTATTGGTATATAAATATACCAATTTACTTTTTTCTTGTCAAATTCGTCAATTAATTCTTTATGTTCTTCAAGTAATTCTGTGTCTCTTTCTGTAGTTTCCAATGCATTAAAGAATAATATATCTTGTCTTTTTATAGATGGATTTGCATAGTAAAACTTTATAAACATTATTAAATTGTCTATATCAAAGTTTTTAAATATATATTTATCTGGAAAGTTGTCTTTATTTATTATTCCATAGAAAATGTCGGTATAATTAAATCGTCCTTTTTTAAATGTAAATGGTGTATCTGTGAATATATATGAGTAATAACCATAAGATATTATTTCAACATTGCTGATTACACAATCTTTATAAAATAAAGTAATAGAACGTCCACTTTTATCCACTAAAATAATATCATTTGGTTTATTCTTTAATAAATCATTAATCCCTGTAGTATCATTTAAAATATGTACATTATAAAAAGAGTTTATAATATTATTGTATATAGCAGATAATTGTGTATCTTCTCCTTGATGGGTTATACTTAACACTTGTCCCCTATTACGTAAACAATACATCTTTTTAATAATAAAATTCAATGATGTATTTTTTAATTCTAATTCTTCAACTCTTTCAATCAAACAATCATTCACTTCTTTATTTTCAATCTGTAATAAATTAATTTTATCATTAAGTTCCTTATTTTCATTTTTCAAAGAATTAACTTTTTCATTAAGTTCCATATTTTTTCTCTGTAATGAAACGAACTCGTTATTTATTTCCCTGTAAGAACATGAATTATGTGAATAATATCCTGTTAATGCAGAATAATTACATCCAATATTTGGACAAGTTTTATATGTAAAACAACATTCATTTTCCAGATGAGAAGAAAGATTTTTATAAATAAATTTTTTTTTACACGATACATTCGGACAATAAATAATATAGTTTTGTATCACTTTTGTTAATAAATCATCTTTTTCATATAAAACATTTAATTCTGTTTCTTTACATTTATCACAATAGATAATACTTTTATTATTAATGTTTCTATAAATACATTTATTTATATTATTACACATCGTGCATAAAAATTCTTCAGGAACATCATTTTCAAATTTGATTTCTGTCATAACTAACTTGTGCCACTTTTATTATAAAATAATTATGTATTCTGAAAAAATAATTCAATTTTATATAAAATTGAAATTACCATGTTTTCTTTTCATTTTATAAAGTTATATTTTTTCTAATTCACTTCTGTCATCCTCTGGGAATTTTTATTGATATATAAATACACTAATCTACTCGTTTCTTATCAGTTTCTTCAATAAATTCTTTGTGTTTTTCTAGTAATATTATAGGACTTTCTGGAGTTTTTAACGTATTGATAAATAATATATCTTTTTTATTAATGGTATTATATTCCTTATTTTTTAATTTATTGAAAAGTAAATCACTCATTTCACCCTGAATATCTAATGTCTTGTTCGTATAAGCATATACACACATTGCTAAATTACCAGTATTATCATTTGTTATTGTAGTAGTTGTTTTTATATTAATTGGGATCAATCCATACGTATAATCAAATGCTAATATATCATACCACATTCTAATTTTAGGTTTTTTTATTTTTTCACCAAATTTTTTAATAAGAGATTTAATTATTTCAACTTCATCAATACAACTATTTATCCTACCATTTTCATTCTCAGTAGAAAACTGAAATGCCTGTAATTTCAAATATTTTTTAATTTTATATATAATTAAAGGTAATTGTTTTAATCTAACAATACATCCCCTAAACCATTTTTGTATTTTAATTATTTTAGTTTCATCAATTGCTAATGATGATTTTTTCATTGTTATTATTTGAATTACATAAATAAGTTTGAAATATAATACTTATTATGTTAGAAGTATTATATTTCAATTTTATCTATACCGCCACTTACCCGCCCACACTTGAAATAATATTTTCGTTTTATACAAATTTTATAAATTTATACTTTTCTAATCTATGTCTGACATAATCTGCCATTTCTTTAGAATTTTTTGATATTATATAAATATTCCAATCTACATCCTTTTTATCAAATTCTTCAATAAATTCTTTATATTCTTCAAGTAATGTTCTATCTTCATCAGATGTTTCACCAGATTTAACAAATAATATATCTTGTTCCTCTATGGATAAATTTGCTTCATACAACTTTATAAACATAATTAGGTCCTTTATTTTAAAATCGGTGTGTATACTTTTTGTAGGAAAATCAATCTTATTTGTTATATTGTAATTGATTTCTTCGATAGTTAATTGTTTATAATCATAACTATATAATGTATCTGTTAACACATATAAACAATATATATAATTAAAAAACGCGCCAACACTCTTGTAATTTTTTGTTCCATCACTACATTCGTTTAAATACGATAAAGTACCATTATGATACACTGTTTTATAATGTCTGCTTGATACTACATTCTGCCACACGTTATAACTACCAGGAGATTCTGGTATAACATAAATATTATAATAATTCTCTATAATACTACGGGTCAAAAACGTGTTAAAAATGTCAGGATTTTGCACTTTTTTCAACATATGATTTAGACGCTTCATTGAATGTTGCAATGAATTATTTTCGATTTCTAATTCAATTATTCTATTATAATGTTCCTCATTTTCATTTTGTAATAAAACAATTTCATTGTTCATTTTATTAATAATAGCATATTCACATTTTTCATGTGAATAATCCACTATTAATGCAGAATAGTCACACCCCAAATTTGGACAAGTTTTATATGTAAAACAACATTCCCCATTTAAATGAGAAGAAAGATTTGCATAAATAAATTCTTTTTCACATAATGCATTAGGACAATAGATAATATAGTTCTGTATTACCTGTGTTAATAAATCATCTTTTTTGCAAGATTCCTCGTTATTGTCTTTGCATTTATCACAATAAATAATATCATTAACTGATGTATTTCTATAAATGCATCCATTAATATTATTACAAACTGAACACAAAAATTGTTCTGGGATTGTATTTTTGAATTTAATATTTTCACTTGTTGTCATAATGTGATGTAAGATTGAGTAGGGTAAAAATAATTCAATTTTTTTATTTATTGCATAAGACAATTTTAGCATTTTGTAGTATTTTAATTGTTTATTATACAAATAAAAACCTGGTATAAAAATAATTAATACAATAAGGTGTATAATAATTTATTATTATTGCTTCAAAGTCATAAATATAAAATTAACGTTTATTAATGACTAAGTGCTGTATTTGGATAATAATAAGCAGAGACTTTCCGGTGTTGTATTTCAGTGTTAGCGTTATTAAATTTATCACTGTAAAAAAATTGAAAGTTTATTAACACACGCACCTTTTTGTATTGTAGTATGGAAGAAAGTTTGAATTTAAATGAAAGTAATTTAACAGAAATCCCGAATGATTTACCGGTGTCTTTGAAAGAATTTAATTGTTCTTGGAATCAAATAACAAAAATACAATCCTTACCGTTGGGGTTAATGGTATTTTATTATTTCGGTAATACAATACGTTGACAATGTCAAGTATAATTCTATTAACTTTTCATTAAAAGGTTATCAAAGTATCCGTAGATTACAAAGACGGTTAAGAATAAGATATAAAAGAAATAAAGCGGCAACAATTATACAAAGAGGATGTCATAATTGGCTTTGGGCACCTAAAAGAAAAGACACGGGACTTCCCGGTATTTCAGTGTTATTAAATTGGGATAAAATATCAACGTTCAATTTATCACTACAAAAAAATTGAAAGTTTATTAATACTTTTGTATTGTAGTATGGAGGAAGAAACCTTGTATTTATATGATGAGGGTTTAACAGAAATCCCGGATGATTTACTGGATTCTTTGGAAGTATTTGATTGTTCTGGTAATGAAATAACAGAAATACAATCTTTACAAATTCATTTGAAAGCATTTCATTGTGGAGACAACCTAATAAAAAAAATAGAAAACTTACCCGATTCTTTGGAAGTACTTAATTGTCAGTACAATCTAATAAAGCAAATAGAAAACTTACCGATTTATTTGAAAAAATTTTATTGTGGAAACAACAGAATAAGAGAAATACAATTCTTGCCGGATTCTTTGAATATATTTAATTGTTCTTACAATCAAATAAAAAAAATACAATTATTACCAGTATCTTTGGAAGAATTTTATTGTCGTTCCAATAAAATAAGAAAAATAGAAAACTTGTCGTTAGGATTAATTAAATTTTATTGTAGTAACAATAAAATAACAAAAATACAATCCTTACCGATTCATTTGGAAGTGTTTGGTTGTGGATATAATAGAATAAAGCAAATAGAAAACTTACCAGATTCATTGAAATATTTTTATTGTGTATTCAATGAAATAAGAAAAATAGAAAACTTGCCGTTAGGATTAATACAGTTCTGGTATCACGGTAATCCAATACAATACGTTGACAATGTCAAGTATAGTTCTATTAATTTTTCATTAAAAGGTTATCAAAGTATCCGTAGGTTACAAAGACGGTTAAGAATAAGATATAAAAGAAAACAAATAGCAGCAACAATTATACAAAGAGGATGTCATAATTGGCTTTGGGCACCTAAAAGAAAAGACACGGGACTACCCGGTATTTCAGTATTATTAAATTGGAATAAAATATCAATATTGAATTTATCACTACAAAAAAATTGAAAGTTTATTAATACTTTCTTTTGTATGGTATTGTAGTATGGAAGAAAGTTTGGATTTAAGTTATAGTAATTTAACAGAAATCCCAGATAATTTACCGGTTTATTTGGAAGTATTTGATTGTTCTGGTAATGAAATAACAGAAATACAATCCTTGCCGGGTTCATTACGGGAATTTTATTGTTCTAATAATCAAATAACAGAAATACAATCCTTACCAGTGTCTTTGAAAGAATTTCAATGTTACTACAATCAAATAACAAAGATAGAAAACTTACCGGATTCTTTAAAAGTGTTTGATTGTTCTCACAATCAAATAACAGAAATACAATCCTTACCAGTGTCTTTGAAAGAATTTCAATGTTACTACAATCAAATAACAGAAATACAATCTTTACCGGAAACATTGGAGATGTTTAGTTGTACGGGCAACCGAATAACAAAAATACAATCCTTGCCAGATTCTTTGGAAAGATTTCATTGTTCTACTAATGAAATAACAAAAATACAATCCTTACCTGATTCTTTGAAAGTATTCTATTGTTCTCACAATCAAATAACAAAAATAGAATCCTTACCCGATTCTTTGGAATATTTTTATTGTTCTAACAATCAAATAACAAGAATAGAAAATCTACCATTAGGATTAATTAGATTTGATTATCATAGTAATCCAATACAATACATTGACAATGTCAAGTATAATTCTATTAACTTTACATTAAAAGGTTATCAAAGTATCCGTAGATTACAAAGACGGTTAAGAATAAGATATAAAAGAAATAAAGCGGCAAAAATTATACAAAGAGGATGTCATAATTGGCTTTGGGCACCTAAAAGAAAAGACACGGGACTTCCCGGTATTTCAGTGTTATTAAATTGGGATAAAATATCAACGTTTAATTTATCACTACAAAAAAATTGAAATATTATTAATACTTTCTCTTGTATGGTATGGTATGGTAGTATGGAAGAAATTTTGAATTTAAGTATAAGTAATTTAACAGAAATCCCGGATGACTTGTCGGTGTCTTTGAAAGAATTTAATTGTTCTTGGAATCAAATAACAAAAATAGAATCCTTACCGGAATCCTTGAAAGAATTTAATTGTTCTTGGAATCAAATAACAAAAATACAATCATTACCGGTGTCTTTAAAGGTATTTGATTGTTCTTTGAATCGAATATCAGAAATACAATCCTTGTCGTTAGGATTAATTGAATTTAATTGTTATAGTAATAGAATAACAGAAATACAATCCTTACCGATTAATTTGGAAATATTTAATTGTAGCTACAATCAAATAACAAAAATACAATCCTTACCAGATTCTTTGGAAATTTTTAATTGTTCTTACAACCAAATAACAAAAATACAATTCTTACCAGATTCTTTGGAAATATTTAAATGTGAATACAACCAAATAACAAAAATACAATTCTTACCGTTATCCTTGAAAAAATTTGATTGTTCTCGTAATCAAATAACAAAAATAGAATCCTTACCGTTATCCTTGAAAGAATTTGATTGTTCTAGGAATCAAATAACAAAAATACAATCCTTACCGGAGTCGTTGAAAGTATTCTATTGTTCTGATAATGAAATAACAGAAATACAATCCTTACCGGAAATTTTGGAGACGTTCAACTGTTATAATAATCGAATAAAGCAAATAAAAAACTTACCGATTCATTTGGAAATATTTGATTGTAGAGACAATCAAATAACAAAAATACAATCCTTACCGTTGGGGTTAATGGTATTTGAATATTCCGGTAATCCAATACAATACATTGACAATGTCAAGTATAATTCTATTAATTTTACATTAAAAGGTTATCAAAGTATCCGTAGATTACAAAGACGGTTAAGATTAAGATATAAAAGAAAACAAATGGCAGCAACAATTATACAAAGAGGATGTCATAATTGGCTTTGGACACCTAAAAGAAAAGACACGGGACTTCCCGGTATTTCAGTGTTATTAAATTGGGATAAAATATCAACGTTTAATTTATCACTTAAAAAAAATTGAAATATTATTAATACTTTCTTTTGTATGGAAGAAATTTTGAATTTAAGTAGAAATCTCGGATGACTTGCCGGTGTGTGTGGTGTCTTTGAAAATGTTTTATTGTTACTTCAATAAAATAACAAAAATACAACATTTACCGTAAGGTTTAATACAATACAATACAATGGTAATGTAGATATTGAAACTATTAATTTTTCATTAAAAGGTTAAAATTACGATATAAAAGAAATCAAGCAGCAACAATTATACAAAGTAATTGGGTTGAGCGCCAAAAAGAAAAGACATGGTATTTCAGTGTTATTAAATTGGAATACCATGAAGAATAATGTAATGAGTTTTTATTCATTTTTTTTAAACCAATCTTTTGTACAATTATAACCAGAACTAATTAATTTGTTGATAGTTTTTTCATCGATT
>JACCDO010750256.1_pt1 | contig 15918 bp, 14 predicted proteins | sample 7446101 | NCBI WGS metagenome assembly JACCDO01 (sample SAMN15323440, study PRJNA562643) | freshwater metagenome | isolation source: river surface water | place: USA:Blue River Watershed | collected 2017-08-16
AAATAGTACATAAACTATGACAGAACCAGAACACAAAAGACGTAAAACCAGAGAAAACCAACTTTTGGAACATCTTCCTAATGATGATTTGGATAATGTTCCTGTTACCAATTCTGTTGTTAAAATGGAAGAATCTGAAAAAGTTATTGTTTCAAGTCCAGCTTTAATATCTAGTTCAATTTCTACTTCTACATCTAATTCTACTTCTAATTCAATTTCTACTTCTTCGGCTTCAGTTTCAACTACAATTTCAGCTTCAGATTCAGATTCATTACAAAATTCTACAACAAATTCTGCACCAAATGAACCTGAGTCACACCATATAATTTCAAAAGATAAAATATCCAAAATAATCCAATTGTTCAATCCGACGAATATTTTTGGAAAAAAGGTAATCGTAGAAAATAAAGTACAAGGACATACACAAATTTTAAATTTTTATTTTTCAGATTCAAGAATAAAGATTTGTACTGGATATTCCAAATTTCCAATAAATTCAGGAGAACATGAAGATTTAACAGGATACTATTCTGCTTTAGGTGCATCATTAAATCCATTCGAGACTACACTAAATTCATTTTATAATATAAAAGCATTAGACCAAGGTCCACAAATATTGATACTCTCAAACAAGATGATATTACTTCCAAATTATAATCAAGAACTAAATGATAAGATTATTTTTGCAATTATTTATTTTAAAATAGATATATTAGTAATTAAAAATCCAAAATTTAATTCGAGTATCCAAAACATTCCATCTCGAATTAAAAACTTGAGAATTTATTCTAGTAAATTTAATCAGTCGTTAAATTATCTTCCATATGATTTAGAACATTTGGTAATAAAAGGTGAACGTGAAAGAAATAGTTGTTTTAATCAAGATTTGTCAGAGTTACCTGCAGGATTAAAGGAATTGGTTATTGTATCAAAGAAGTTCAATAGTCCAATTGACAATTTACCAGATGGACTAACAAAATTAATTATAGCAGATGAACGAGGTTTTTTTGATCATCCAATTGATAATCTTCCAGATTCAATTGAATTATTATATATTGAATCACAATACTTTAATCAAAAAATTAATAGATATCCATCTAGTTTAAAACATTTAATACTCCAAGTACAGTGTGAAGATGGATCATTTGACAATTTACCAGATGGATTACTTTCATTTTATCATGGTATTTTTTGGTCTGAATATAATTTTGAATTAAATAACTTACCAACTAGTTTAAAAATTTTACATGTGGGTCAGGGATTTAATAGTTCATTAGACTTATTACCAAGTTCAATTAAATTTTTAATTATTGGAGATGATGATTCTGATTTTAATCAACCTATATCCGGGCTTCCTTATAGTCTAAAATATTTTTCTGTTTATAATCAAAATTATAATTTTGAATTCCTTACAAAATCTGGTGTTAATATGGAAGGAATTTCTAAAGATATCCCCGAATATTTAGAATACCCACATTGTGTTAAACATTTTTTTAATTATGATATTATGAATTGTTAAAAAAATAAAAATATATTTGTTATCAATAACACTTTTTATAAAATATTGATTTTATTTAATAATTATATAATTATTATATATAAATGGAAAGAAATTTAGAAACAAATATTGGTGTAGTGAATTTTAATACTAATGGAAAACAAGTTGAAAATAAAACAAGTAACCAAAATATTATACAATCTGGACAACCAGCACAATCAAATACACAAACAAACACACAATCAAAACAAATGGATTTTGAGTCAAACACATTAAATTATTTTGAAAGTAAAAAATTTAAATTTAGCGAATCCAATACTTTTGAATACAAACAATCTATAGAATCTAGTAATTTTGCAAAATATATTGAAACGATTTGTGCATTTTTAAATTCTAAAGGTGGATATTTAATTTTTGGTATTACTAATGATCTGATTCCAATTGGTTTGTCAACTTCAAATGATGAATTAGATAAATTTGTTTTGCGTGTTGATAATATTATTTCAACAAATAAAATAATTGGTAAAAATAATGATACTGATCAAATTGTTAAATTAAATTCAACCAATTTAACAACTCAAATGATAACTAATTCTAAAAAAAAGAAATTTATAATTATAAAAATTGTTCCAACACCCAATACTCTTTATCAAATTGATAGTGGAAAAATATATTATAGATTAGGTGCATCTAATTATCATGATAAAAATGAAAGATTTTATAAACAATCCGAATTGGAACATGAAATAAAACAATCTGAAGAAAAATTTAAAGCTGAAAATAAAAAAAATATTGATATGTTTCAACAATCAATTGTTAAATATGAAAATCAAATTGATGAAAGAAATAAGGTAATTTCAGATTTGGAAAATAAAATTATTCGTTATAAAAATGATTTGGAAGCAGTTACTCGTGATAAAGAAGAATTAGATGAAAAATATAATTTAATAGTTGAAAACACTTGGCAAAAATGGTTAGTAACCAATGTTTTTACAAAAATACCATGTGTTCCAAAAAAATATTTAGAACAAATTATTGGATTTAAAAATTTCAAATAGTATGAAATTAACAATATCATTTAGATAAATTCAAATCCATAATTTGAATTATTATCAATTGTAGTAGTTTCAGGTATTTCACCTAATGATTTTAATCTTTGAACTTCCTCAAGATTATATTTATGTAAAATATCACACTTTTGATCTTGGAAATTTCTTTTTGAAATTAAAATATGATCGCCATTATTCACCCACATTCTTGATCTATCTTTACCTCTTATTTTTGCTTGTCTGTTTACACCATCATAACAGTAGCATTCGAATCTACAGTCACCTAAACTTTTAGTTACATGAGCATACTCTTGTTCCTCTTCTTTATAAATAAGTTCTCTTTTAACATCTGTATATCTTGTATCATTGCGCCCTCTTTTGGCTCCTTTTCCTCCCTTTGATTTCGATGGCATTATATATAACTATAATATATTTAATTTATTATAATTTTCTATATTATAAAATAAATTCAACTTTTATATATATATAAGTTAAAATTCGTTATTATGAAATTAATTATCAGTTTAATAATTTTGTTGGCAATATTCTATTATCTAAAAATGTTAGATTATGAAGAAAAATTTAGTAGAACAAATGAGTTTTGTAATCAATTTGGTGGCAATTACAATGCTTGTTATGACAATGGTTGTACAATTATGTTGAATGAAAATGGAGTTCCCTTTTGTACTAAAAAATTTTTACATGAAGATATATAATTTTTTTATTTGAAAAAATTGAAAATTTATTTTATACATTTATGCCAATATCAAATATACAAATACATAATATAATGTCAACATCACTAAAAACTGCAATCAGAAACACCCAAGGCAATACTATTGTCCTTAACAAGAACTATAATCAAGAATTCGATGATCCCGCATTAATCAGATTGATCTCACAATTTGAAAAATTAATTTTGGGTAAAAGCTTTAACAAATCACTTAAAAATTTACCTGAAGGTTTAAGGATATTAATTCTATCACAGGAATATAATGTATTAATAGATACATTGCCTACAACTTTAACACATTTGATATTTAGAAATTATAATAAATATTCACACACGATACAAGAATTACCGATTGGAATAGAATTTTTACATCTTCCAAATATTATTAATTTTGAATTATTACCTAGTTCACTTAAAACTCTGAGTTTACAAGGATATTCTAATTTAGATATTGTTAACTTACCTAATTCAATTAAACATCTAATTTTAAATGGGTACGATGATATTATTATTCATGATTTGCCAGCAGAACTTGAAATTCTAGTTATAAATAATGGATCATTTAATGTAACAAATCTACATAGTTTTCCCAGATCAATAAAACATATATTTTTGAAAAAAAATCATTACAAATTTTATCAAATAAAAGCAAAATTTAATTTAGATGATACAATAAAATATTATCATGATCTCGATGATTTATATGAAAAATTTCCTGGTATTTATTATCGAAATTTTATGGAATATTAGTTAAAAACTTTTTATAAATCTGAATAAATTTGAACAAGACCATTTAGAATATCATTCATAGGATAGGCCATTGGATTATAAAAATATACTTTTAATTTCTTTTCCTCTTCTTTTGATAATCCATTGTAATCTATTGAAGGATTAGCAGTATTACCACTTCCTAAAACATATGTATAAGTGTTTGAACAAGTATCATAAACAAAATCAGCGTTCCAATAAATAAATGAACCTGTACGATTATCAATACTTACATAATATCCTCTGATTTTTACAAATTTACAGTTTTCTGTAGATTTGTAAAACCATAAATTTAAAAGTTTATACATAGTGTACATACCATTCCATTCATAATTGTAAGATGTTACCAACGATTTAATTGCTGATTGACTAATAGCTCTTTCTGTATTAAACATTTTATTATATAATATAAAATCACAAAAAAATATGAATAGTGAAATAAAAAAATAAAATATATATTAAATATTTTATATGAAAATAATAAACTTTTTTATACAATATTTAGGAAATACTATAAACGCATCTTTTCATATAAATACACAAATCTCTGAAATTAAAGCGTTTGTAGCTAAACAATTTGATTTAACTTATGATAATGCTTTATTATATTATGATATAAAGTGTCTTAATGAAAATTGTACTATTTTCGATTATAATATTACACCAAATTCTATTGTTTTAGTTAAAACTTTATAAAAATTGAAAAAAATAATATTACTATGGATATATTAAGATAACAAATATAGAAATATAAAATGGAAAAATTACAAATCGACCAGATTATTAAACCAAAAAAACAAACCAGACAAAACAGACGGGTAGAACAAACCGAAAGGATAGAACGTATAGAACAAACTGAACCGGATATTACAGAACAAGGTGAATTTTGTGTTGAAGACTTGATTTTTGACCAAGAAATAAATGTGGACATAGAATTAGATTTGTCATATGCAATTTATAGTTCTAGAAAAATCAATAAATATCACATATATAAGTTTTGTAGAACAGAAAAAATAGTTAGATCAGGAAAAACTACTAAAAATAAGTTTTTTAAATGTTTCATTACAAGGAAAATTGATCAGTTCGGAAATGAAATGACTTATTATCTTGGAAAAAAATTTTTAATTGTTAAATGTATTAAACCTACCGTACCTATTCCAGTAATTGTTACTTTGGAATTAGATATGCCGATGCATTTGTATTTTATTTTAAAATTTCAAACAGAAGGTGTTGAACATTTTGACATGTTGAGTTTTGCCCAATTATACCAAGAAAACAATGATTTTCTCAAAAATGCTGAATACAATAAATTATTTATGAGATTGGAAAATATTAGGTCAAGATCGGATTATGAAGATATGAAACAAGTATATTTTGAACAAATTGAAGCAGTCAACACAAATAGACAAATCACTGAATTATTAAGAGACAAGGGTATAGACTGTACTGAAATATTTGTGAAAATTCATAGAGATCAAAATGAATTACAAACTTTATCTGATGAATTGGAAGAATCATTAGAAAGATTAACTAGAGATTTGGATAAAACTGTTAAATCACTTAAATTACTTATAAGCAAATTTTGAAAATAAATAAATTTTTTTATTAAATTTTTTATAAAAAAATATATTATAAATAATATAAATGGACAGTTTTTTAGAAGATGTTTTAATTGAATATGTAGGATTTGAAACAGATCCAAGCTATTTTTGGAACAAATTGTCAAAAACAATTAATGGTACAAATACAGTTTTGAATGATCATCCTGAAATTAAAGAAAAAGTTATTAATGCTACTAATATTTTGGAATTACCTAGTGGTGATTATAAATCATTTGATATGATAAGAAAAAATTTAAAAACAAAGAAGTCAGATAGAGCATTAGAAATAAATTTTGAATTATTTTTAAGATTAGTTATTAGATTTGTCTATACCGTTTTATTGGCTAAAGGTAAAGGTATTGATATTGTTATGGATGAAAATGGTAGATTAAGATTTACTAGTTGTCAATTAACTGAAGCAGACAAGAAAAGAAGTGAACATGAAATAAAAGTATTTTTAGAAACAATTGGTATTGTTGATGCATTTATTAACTCTCAAAATTTAATAGAATTACTTAAAAAACCTGATATTTACGTAGATTTTAATAATCCTAGAATACAAAAAAATGTATTAGATAATAAAGTAACTCCTTACATTTGTATTCTTGACGATAAATACAATGGTCTTGTGTTAGAAAGAGAATTAACAGCAGTACCTGAAAATAAAGATATGACATTAACTCCTTTTACACAAAAGAAAACTTTTTATGATTTAAATACTGATTTAATATCTAATGAAGAAATATTTAATGATACAAAAAAACATTTAATTTTTATTTTCCAATATCTTGTAAATAAATTTTTTAATACTATGGTTGAAAAATATATTCACGAAAAAGGATTGCAACCAAATGATGTTGTTTTTATGTATAAAGGAGGTACTTCTATGAAAATATTATTTGAAAAATACAGATGTTTAATTGATCCTTTTAGTAAAGATAAATTTTTCGAATTAATGGGTGAAAAATTTAAAAGAAGCGACTCAGATTATAATATGTTTATTTCTGATAGATTTGATAGAAAAACATATACCGAACATTATTATAACTTGAATATATTAATTACTAATGTTTTAGAAAAAATAAAGTTATTCATTAGACAAAATAGTGATTTCTTTTTACCAATTAATAACATATCCGAACAAGTAATTATTAACAAAATCAATCAAGCTAATGAAAGTTTGAAAAAATTAAATCAAAATATGGTAACAAATAATGCTCAAGTAGTAGTTTTTGAAAATGTAGAGAAATTTGTTGGATTGTCAATAGGCAAAAGATCAATTTTCTTACCTGGTGAAGATATACCAATTAATTTTAATATTGAATTAATAAAATCTGGTGGTGACTCATATTATGATACTGCTACTGGTAAAAGATTTATTACTGCTGATCCAGCATCTGGTGACAAAGAAAAAGAATTCAAAGCAGATAGACAAATTTCTGTCTGTAGAGATGATTTTTATGTTACTCCTTCATTGCAAAAAGGAAAATTATACCCAAAAATCATTAAATTTAAAGAAAATAATGATTGTAAAAACGGAATATTCTATTATATAAATGAAACCAACAGATTTGTAGCAAATGGTCATGAAAATTATTTTAGTTTACATAGAGTTAAAATGAATATGGTTTTATACTTTAAAAATAAATCTGGTGCATATGGTTTTATTAATTCCCCTGCTGAACTAATTGATATTCCTGTTTCTACTTTTGATGATTACAAAAGAAAAATAGAAGTACAAGAACATATTAAAGAATATACAAACACATTAGATGGTGTCACATTAAATTTCAATTCATATTCATTATATGGTTTTATTGAAGATATTCAAAAAGCTACTTTAGTTGAGGCTACATATCCTTGGAATGATAAAAAATATGAAAAGAAAATTTTGAGAACAATGTTTTTCTTACTTATCCATTTTAATAATTTGTATACAAATTATGATCAATTTTCTACTGAGTTTAAAAAATTTATAGCTGATCCTACACATATGTTAGCTAATATTAAAAATTTTGATCTTGTTAAATATGATGGATCAACTGTTAAATTAGGTTCTGATAATTTAATTTATCATTATCTTGAAAAACTTCAAAAACTTGATGAAAGAATAACACCATTAAAAAAATATAATCCTAATGATCCTAACATTGCTAAATACAAAGAAATGAATGATACTATGATTAAGGCTTTGAACACATTTGAGTCAAAACAAATTGATTCTAAACATAATGTTAGTGGTGAAAATATACCCTATCTTAACAAATATCTTAAATACAAAGAAAAATATCTTAAACTTAAAAAACAACTTAAGTAAATTTGATCAATATCTAATCATTATATAAACCTATTATCTCATTTATAGTTTCTTCATTGAAATCTATCAATTTTTTATAAATATTTGAAACTGTTATAATATCAATTTCAAACAATACTGAAAAAAAATTTAATGCTGAGTTTTTATCTTCACTCATCTCTTTTATCATCAATATTTCTATATTTGTTGGTATTACTAAATCTCCTTTGTTTGAACATATTGTTGGTATTTGATCTTCATTACATCCATAGAAATAATTTGTCACCAATAAGTACTTTAATCCTCCAGGTAAATTTTCTAATCTGATTATGTTGTTACTTACATTTAATAATTCTAGAGATTTTGGATATTTTTTTATTTGAAATTTAACATCAGATATTTCATTAAATGGTACTGTTGTGTCGTAAGTTATAAATTCTAAATATCTTAATGATTCTGGTAAATAATTTATTGAATCTATATTATCACTTGTTATTTGATATCCAACAATTTTCAAGTATTCTAAACCATTTGGTAAATTACCCAATGAACTCGTTAATGCACTTGAAATTATCGTTAAATGCTCTAGACCTGCTGGTAAATAATCTAATAGAGAATTAAAATCATCACATTCTATTTTTAATTTTTTTAATCCTGTTGGTAATTGTGTTAAATCGAATGAATTGGATTTTAGATTAGGATTTTCACAATTTATTCTAAGGATTTGTAATTTAGGTGGTAAACAAGTTAAATCTTGAGCAAAATCACAATCTACACAATCATCATCTGGTCCTATTGACAACACAACTAAATCATCTGGTAAATTAGATATTGATTGATTAAATTTACAAGAAAATATTTTGATTGAAGATATTGATTTTGGTAAATTTTCCAAACTATAATTGAAATTTCCATTTCTTATTACTAACAAGTTTATCGAAAATAGTTCTATCAAATATTTAATTTCTTCTGTTATTTCTGAATTGTAATTATACATTAAAATCAATTTGTTACCATCTATTATTATTGGTTCACGATCATAGTACATTATATATAGGTTTGATGTTTCGTAAGTTTGTGCTTGATCTTGAGCTTGACCTTGAGCTTGACCTTGACCTTGAGCTTGACCTTGACCTCCAACCCATATTGTGTCCCGGGTATAAATTTGATTACCTATTTGAACACAATTATATATACAATTTTCTTCTGGTTCTTTCTCATCTTGATCATATACTTTGGTTTGATTTATCATTTTGATTCTATGTCTGTAATTTGGATAAGTTTGGTTAAAATTCTCCATTAGATAACTAATAGTTTTGGTTTTTTTATGTTTGGATATTGGTTCCATCTTTATAAGCTTTGTAAAACAACAAGATAATAATTGATAATATAAGCAATTAAATATTTCAACTTTTATTGAAAAAAATTGAAATAACTAAGGTCTGGATGATCAGTGTACATATAATAATACTACCAAAACATAACCAAATGTCTGAATTTACAGAACCTGTTCTATCAACCCAACCAGAACCAACCCAACCAACTATCTCAATTTCACCAGAGGCTCAGGCCTACATTGATTTCACTGTAGACAAGATGTGCAAGGAATTCACATACTTGTATTGGACCAAGTCATCGCTTTGTGGTGCGGGTCGTGAAATCAATATGACGCTTGAAGAATTTAAGGCAAAGCTAACCGATCCTGCTGAATCTGAACACATGATCGCGGAAGCAAGAGCGCATTTTGGCCAACTGTACATCAGTGCTACTGGTCTATACCGTGATCCCAGACCCGAAAATCATGGAGTGCGTGATGCATTTGAGACTTCTTGGAAACAGACTGGTTTCAAGGGTGGATTTATTACCCATGCAGATGAAGCTGGACGCGAAAAGCGTGATCCCTTTTTTGCTCAAGCACAGGAACTTTATAAGATGATCCCTCAGCACTTTTCCCCCGAGGTTCTCGCTCAGTGGGAAACCCAAGGTATTGTCCCATCGGTTCCTACTAATTGCATCTTGGACCCATCAAAGGGTGGATCAGATGCTAATATGAAGATCACTTGTAATACTGAATACCAATTGAATCCAGAACTTGCTACTCAACTTGCCGATGCGACTTTCCCAGGCCTTGGTATGAAGGCGGCATACTCTCCAGATTGGGAAGCTAGGCTCCAGTCTTGGGGTGCAAAGTATCTAGAGATGAAGGATCGTTTGGCTGCTGCCTCAGCAGAATCAGCATCTGTTGGAGGAAATCCAACTGCACCTGAATACAGCTATTCCAGACCTGATCTAATGATAAATGGTGCACTCGGAAATACTTTGTCAGGTGATGCACCCCTACTTGTTCCAGCCTGGATGAAAGGTTCAGAAGAAATGTTCAAGACAGAAAACGGCAAGGCATTCGCAAGGATGTGCCAGGGTAACCCTGACGAGTCAGGTGAAATTACCCATGCAATCATGCCTATCATTGTACTTAACCGATCCATGATGAAGCCCGGAGGTAATCATGCTCGCCAGGGTCTTCGTGAGTACAACGAGGAAATTGAGAAGTCCATCAAGAAGTCCATGGAGAATCCTGAAGAGAATCCTGAAGAGAATCCTGAAGAGAATCCCGAAGGTCATCGTAGACACCCATGCAAGGTGGCTGTAGACTTTTCCAGTTCTCAGCGTGTTTACTTTGTGCTCATGGAGGATGGCAGTATACAACGCGTCCACACTGAGCCTCATGACATGCGAGACGAAGTCCTCATGCAAACCGCGTATCCGGGGTGGACAAAGCCTTCTGCCTAATCTATTTGTATATATTGTAAATAAATTGTAATCAAATTGTAAACAAATTGTAAACAAATTATAAACAAATTTTTATATAAAAAAGATAACACACTTTGGTGTACTTTTTTTTGCTTATAGACTTAGTCTTCTATTTCTATCTCATCAAATATTTTTTTAATTTCAATAGGTATATTACCACTAATAACTATACCTATTTCATTTAAATCTTCCTTGTCAAGTGATTCTATATGAGGAGTATCTGAATAATTTAATCTATTTATTATTGTGTTTTTCTGTTTTTTATTATATTTTTTACCATGAAACAAAAACTTTTCAAATATTTTTTTTATCAAATTATCATATCTGGTTGCTAATTTTACTAATAAACTTGGATTAATTGGATTATTTGGATTATTTGGATTTTCATCAGTATTACAATTTAAATTTTTAATATCATTTACTGAATGTATTTCTTGATCTAAATGCAATTGAGTATCTACCATTGATAAAAATGCATAATCATCCATATACAATTGATCACCCATCAGCGCTATAATTGTTCCTCCGCTATATGCAAATGAATTTACATAAGTTTTAATTGTGTTTTTGGGATTTAATTTTTTATATATGTATAAGGCATTACAAATATTATGTATTGAAGGTATCTTACCTCCTGATGTCTCTATTAGAATATTTAAGTTTTTGTTTCGAGTTGATTTGAGTACTTTTATAAATTCATTTTCAAAATCCCATATGATCTTTGGAACTATGAGTTTAATTATTAATTCGTTTGAATTAGATTCCTCATATTCAATTTCGCTCGGAGTTTTCATTTTAATAGCTCTAAGGTATTTTTTTATTAATTTTTCATCTGTGGATTCTTCTGATTCTTCTGATTCTTCTGTAGATTCTTCTAATTTTTTAGATTCTTCTGATTCTTCTGTAGATTCTTCTAATTTTTTAGATTCTTCTGATTCTTCTGATTCTTCTAATTTTTTAGATTCTTCAGATACTTCTGATTCTTCTGATTCTTCTGTAGATTCTTCTAATTTTTTAGATTCTTCAGATACTTCTGATTCTTCAGATTTTTTGGATTTATCCGAACCTTTTGATTCAATTTTTTTATTTTTTTCTATTTCACCAGTTTCATTTGTTTCATTACTTTGACTAGTTTGACCAGATTGTAAATTAATAAAATCATATTTAATATTGGTGGTATCTATGTTGGCTAACTTTATATTTTCTAGATTAATTGATTCATCTAATTCCATTGATTCATAAGAATTAATTTTGCCAATAAATCTTTGGTCTTTTACTCTAAAATTAATTGGAATACTATTATTTAAACTATTAGGTATATTATTTTCTATTTTATTTATTATTTGTTGTTTATCTAAATCCAATAAATTATCAATATTTTTATGATTTTTATCAATTAATTTGTCTCTATTTATTTTTATAGATCGAGAATAACTTGATAAACCTAATATTATGGAACTAGAAATAAATAATCCGGGTCCAATTACCCAATTTAAATCTGAATCAAAATTAATTGAATCTTTACACCAAAATATTTGGTTTGCCATTAAATCTATTATATTCATAATAATATATCTCTACATATTAAATAAATAAATCAAATTTTCTTTATAATTTAACAATTGTAAAGAAAAAAATAAAAGTAGTCATGGTCCAAATAAAAATATATCCTTTACCACAAATTGAATTTAGATTATAAATTGTCAAATTGACAGCGAAACTTAAAAGAAATACTAAGAAAAAATACAAATTTATATATTTTTCGTACTTTTTATAGGTATCTTGATATTTAGTTTTTATAAATAATTTTGGTTTAGAATCAATTATTTGAGTCTGAATAAAACAAAAAACTGTTTTGATATGAGCTTTCATCAAGGCTATATGAAATACTGATAAACTAAATGCGTAATTTTCATATTCGTCTTGTTTATCGTGTAAAGCAGCTACCAAAAAATGGTAAAATGTTACTGTTAAAAGATATTTTGTTAAATAATTAAATTCTAATTTGTAACCAAATACGTTTATATAATCAAAACCTAAAGTTTGTTTATCATCAATCAATTTATCAATTAGTGCAGATTTAATAGGTTCAAAACAATTCAAACAGGTTATATTACTTTTTTTGGTTATAATCCAATCTCTCATACAATCAAAATGATAATAAGAATTTTTACATTTACAATCCAATTGGATTTGTTCTGATTCACTTTCTGTAATATCATTTCTACATATCAGACATAGATTTTGGTTCAGATTAGATTTGGTGTCAAGATCAGGTTTTTGATCCTGGTTAGATTTGTCTATAATTTCCATTATAAAGTTAAGGTGTTTAATGATAGATGTCTATAATATTTATAATTTCAATATTTTTATAATAATATTATTACAAAAATAATTTATTAAAGTATTTATCTTTTATTCTTATAATATTCTTATGATATTCTTCTATCAATAAGAGATAATTGTATAGTTTTCAATTCATTTATATAATCGATAATAAAATTAACAAAATCTACACTATAACTATTTTTAAAAATAAATAAATTTTTAATTTCTTCGATATCCATAGCATCATACACTCTTTCAGAATTAAACTTTTCATGTTGAATATTTTTGACTTGATAATAAAAAAATAATCCCGGATGTATCAAATCAAAATTATTATTTAAAATTTTTTCAACACTACCTTGTACATTTGTGTTAGATAAAATAATATAAAGAGGAATTTTACCATTTGGACCACCAGATGGTGAACTATTAAGTATATTAGTAAAATCCCATGGATATGTATTAAATAAAAAATTAATAACATCAGTTCTAATATCAGAAATAACAATGTTTTCTAGCAATAATTTTTCAAATAAAGATACAAATGAATCTAAATCACCCCAGGTTTCAGGTTTATTATTATTATATCTTTTATTTAAAACTCTATTAACATCCTTTTTATAATCTCTTACATTTCTGTATTCTTTTATTAAAACAGATTTATTATTTTTTTCTTTATCTGTATATTTTATTAATAAATTAGGATCTAATTTTAAAGGAGTTTTGGCAAATAAATTATATATAAAATTTATATAATTATTTAATAATTTATCATATGTTTTAAAATATGATTTTTTGGAAATTGTATTTATTACTCCAGAATCATCATTACTTTCTAGTCTAAGTGTTATGGGAGTATATTTAATTGTATATAAAAATAATTCATATTCTGAACTTATTTGATTATTTAAACATTTATTTGGAAATATTAAATTTAATAAATTTTTTTGTGGTAATATACCTTCCCTTCCACAATATTCTGGTATATTTAAATTTGTTACATCATTCCAGTAATTACAATCAGTCTTATTAAATGATTGTGTATCATTTGTTAATATTATAAAATTTTCCAAATTATAGTTTGGATTTTTTAAATATATTAAATTGTAAGTAAAAACTACACAAATCCAAAAAATAAAGTCATCAATTGAACTTTTTAATAATCCAGTGAATAATTGTATATTTTCATCCCATTTTCCAGGATCTAAACCATACCCGCTTGGTATGTCTAAATCTTTTTGATTTTGTGATGCAAAACCACAACATATAATATTTAAAAAAGATATTGGTTTCAAATTTAATAAATCTAATAAACTTAATTTAGGATCTTCAACAGGACCATTTAGTACTAATGTTAAAAAATTTAAATCAAACATTACAGATCCTTTAAAAATAATAAATACATAATTATTATAAATTTTACAATTTTTATACAAATACAAATTAATATATTTTGCTACTATATTAATTTTTTCTTCATGTACTAGTTCTGTTAATGTATCATATAATTTATATGCTATATTTGCAAAATCAATAAATATTATTTTTGGTATAGGTACTTCCGGTAGATTGGTTATACCAGATATAACTTCAATAAAATTATCAACATTATTATCACAAACTAAACCTAAATTTTTACCAATTATACTAGTTATTAAATCCATATTAGGTGTCGGATAATAATTCTCTTTAATTCCTAATCCTCTTTGTCTTGTAAAATTATTATTATCATGTGTATAAACTTTTAATACGGGACTTTTTAAATTTTCCAAGTTTAAAATAAATTTTTTATTTATCTTTGGTAATTTTTCTGATCCATCTACATTTATTGGCTCATATATATAATCAAATTCTAAATTTTTAAAATCTCCACTTTCTGTACCTTCTGCTGACGTATTAATTTCAAAATTTGCTGGTTCTAAACCATTTGGTAATCTTTCTCCCATTTCAAATCCACCTTTTGGATAGTATTTATATAAATATTTGCTTAAAAATGGTATATTATACATTGAAATATCATAATTTGTGCATGTTTTTAATATTTCTCCACCTGTTTGTTTTTTAATTTTATTTTGTAAATTTATATATTTTTCTTTATACTTTTTATATTTATTATAATAATTATTATACTCTTTAGTGTTTTCCATATTATATAATATTTTTATAAAAATTATTTAATAAATTAAAAAAAATTAATAAATTAACAAATTTATTTTACCAACAATTATTTTCTATTTTTCTTAAGTAAATTTTCAAAAGCCTTTTCACTATCTTCTAGCTTTCTCTTTATATTTTTATTTTCTTCTTTTAGATCATCTATTTTTTTAACATATTCTCCATTTACTTTTGTTAAATAATTATTGGATTCTTCTAATTCTTTATTTTTCCTTTCAATTGATCTAGTATGATGTTTATTTTCATCTAACTTTGTATACACATCATCAAGTTCTTTATTAGTTTTTGATAATATTTTATCTACTAAAAATCTTTTATTTGATTCTATTGACAAATCTATCGAATCTTTTCCTTCATTTTGTTTGATATTTGGATCAGCACCACATTTCATTAAATAAGACACAATATCATTATTAGGTAATTTAACTGCATAATGTAATGCTGTATAACGATTCTTTGTATCGATAACATTATTAACATTAGATGAGTTTACCAGTCTAGTAACTTCAAATAAATTGCCTGTTACGATCGCAAAAATAATATTGTCTGAATTTGATGAAATTGTTGTATTTGTACTTGTTGAACCAAAACCATTTGATTGAGACATTGTACCAGTTCTTGAAAAAATTTGGCTTGATTGGGTAGGTTGAGATGATTGA
>JACCDO011853077.1_pt1 | contig 15916 bp, 15 predicted proteins | sample 7446101 | NCBI WGS metagenome assembly JACCDO01 (sample SAMN15323440, study PRJNA562643) | freshwater metagenome | isolation source: river surface water | place: USA:Blue River Watershed | collected 2017-08-16
ATCATCTGATCGCGATATGGCTTTGCCTGCTTGGTCCAATCGATATCTGCATCCAAGTTAGGAGTTGGGTACAAGATGTAATACGACTGCTTTCCAGCAGGTGCAAGAGATGGATCGTCATGAGTTGGCACAGTCACTAATACTGAAGGATCACTCATTAGAACCTTCTTATTGATGAGTTCGTCAAAGACGCCATCCCAAGATTCACCGAAGTGAATATTGTGGTGAGCAATGTGGTCGTACTTCTTAGAAGAACCAACAAGCAGAGTTGCACATGATGGTGAGTAGTTAAGGCGCTTGATATTAAGCGGTGTCTTACCGAGCAAGTCACGCCATACAACTGGCAAATCTGGGTTCATCACAACGACATCGCACTCAATGCGTTCGCCGGTATTTGTTGTGACAGCCTTGACGCGACCGTTCTGCTTATCAAGGCTAGTAACGGTTGTGTTGTACTTGAATTCAACGCCGTGCTTCTGAGCAGCAGCGGCTAGAGCGCGTGGAACTGCATGCATACCGCCCTTAGGGAAGAAGACACCGTTTACTGAATCCATATAGGCAATAACTGCATAAATTGCCAAGGCTTGCTGCGGGCTAACGCCGGCATACATAGCTTGGAATGAGTACACCTTCTGAAGACGTGGGTCCTTGAGGTACTGATTGACCTTTGGCTGTAAATGTCTGAAACCACCGAGAGCAATGAGACGAGCCAAGTTAGGAGTCAGAAGATTAAGTGGTGAATCGATGTTCTTATCGATGAAGTCATGCATCTCGTACTTGTAAAGCTTGGTGACGAAATCTACGTAACGGCGGTAACCCAAAGCTTCTTCGGGTGAAACCTTCTCGCGGATCTCTTCTTCCATCTGCGCAGTATTTGCATGGACATCAATCTGAGATCCATCTGCGTAGAAAGCGCGATACAGAGGTGAAAGTGGCATGAGTTCAAGCCAATCCTTCATATCTTCACCGACGCAACTAAATGCATCTTGAATAAGCGATGGCATTGTTAAAACAGTTGGACCTGTATCGAATGAGTAGCCATCCTTATTGAGCAGACCGTTACGTCCACCCGGTACGGCTTCACGTTCAATCACTGTGACTTTACGGCCAGCGCCTGCAAGGCGTAGCGCTGCACTGAGCCCACCAAGACCTGCGCCAACTACGACGACGTGATCTGTGGGTCCCTTAACTGTTCTGGTCATTAATAGCTCCTACGGATTGCGGTCTCAGCGAGAGCTAAGAGAAATGGACGTGCATTTTCGTTAATCGCTGCAGAATTTGCTGCCGCTACTGATTCTTCGCCAAGGCGGTCGATCAATTTTTCTACATCGGCGATTGCGCCGGTATCCATGATGAGCGCACGAAGTGACTCAATCTTCTCTGCAGAGAGGTCAGGCTTACCAAGATTGGCAGAAAGTTCTGCGCGAGCAGCATCCGTTGCCTTCTCCATGGTCATCGCCATCAATACTGTGCGCTTTCCTTCGCGTAAGTCATCTCCTGCAGGCTTGCCCGTAGTTTCAGGATCACCAAAAATGCCAAGCATGTCATCGCGTAATTGGAAAGCTTCACCGAGTGGAAGACCGTATGCAGAAAGTACGTTGAGAAGTTCTGAATGCTCAGTCGCTGAGGGGCGAGCAATGACTGCACCTAAATGCAGCGGACGTTCGATTGTGTACTTACCTGATTTGTAACGGGCAATTCGAAGTGAACGTTCAACGCTATGTTCGCGTTCGCCTGCTTCACGGACATCGAGGTATTGACCAGCCATCAGTTCGATACGCATTTCATCGTGGATGCGAAGCGCTGCGGTAAGTGACTCATGTGAAAGACCGCTGTTATGAAGCATGTGATCTGACCAGACAAGTGCAAGATCTCCGAGCAATACAGCAGCAGCTTCGCCAAATTGTTCAGCAAGTCCTGCCATCGAACCTTGGCGATGAAGATTTTCAAAGTGGCGATGGATTGCTGGCTTTCCACGACGAGTATCTGAACCATCCATTAAGTCATCATGAATAAGTGCGCATGCTTGCAATAGCTCAAGGCTCGCCATTGCACGAATATCTGTGCGACTTGGAGTTGCACCTGCTGCCATGAATCCTGCATAGGCAAAGAGAGGGCGAAGACGCTTGCCGCCTTCAAGAAGATAATCTTCGAGGGCATCACAGACAGGTACTAATTCAGATGCGATGCTGGTGAGATAGTCACGTTGTTCGGCAAGATACTGAGTTAGTTCGCCTTTCACGGCATCGCGTACCTCTGATGCGCTCTTCATGACCTCTTTATCCACGGAGAAAAGGTACCCTGACGCCGTGGAGATGCGCAGTGTGAAGAGTGGCCTGACCTACTCATTCGAATTCTTCCCACCCAAAGATATTGAAGGCGAAGAGCGCCTCTGGGCTGCGATGTCACAGCTTGAATCCATCGCCCCTGATTTCATCTCTGTGACATATGGCGCAGGCGGTTCAACCCGCGATCGCACTATTCGCATTACCTCAGAAATTACCGCTCGTACACATATCCCAACTGTTGCCCACCTAACTTGTGTGGGCTCTACTCGCGATGAGTTGGTAGACATCTTGAGTAAATATCGCGACGCTGGAATCAAAAGTATTTTGGCACTTCGTGGAGATCCAACTGGTGGACCTCGTGCACCTTGGAGTGCAACTGAAGGCGGACTCAATCACGCAGATGAGCTGGTAACTCTCGCTGCTGAATTCGGCGGATTTACTATCGGCGTCGCCGCATTTCCAGATGGGCATCCTTCATCTGAAGGAGATATCGATAAAGATGTTCAGGTGCTGCTTGAGAAAGAGAAGCGCGGTGCAACATTTGCCACAACGCAATTCTTCTTCGATACAGCAAAGTGGAAAATTCTCGTTGATAAGTTAGCTGCAAAGGGCTCAATGCTGCCAATCATTCCCGGCATCTTGCCTGTGACCAATGTGAAGCAACTCAATCGCATGGCAGAACTCAGTGGCGTGCCAATTCCTTCAGAAATTTCAAGCGCCTTTGCAAAGGTCGAGAGTAATCCAGATGATGTGCGCAAAGTTGGCGTCGAACTTGCAACCAAACTCTGTCAGGAGCTACTTGAAGCAGGCGCACCAGGACTTCACTTCTACACAATGAATACCTCATCTGCTACGCGGGAGATTTACTCACAGATTAAAGATGAGCGATGAAAGAGCAGGAGTTTAAAGAGCGCTGGAGTGAACTCCATGGTGGCGCGGATACCGAAGGCGTTGTCGGAGGATGGCTTTCATTCTCTTATCAAGCAGCGCGTGTATGTGTAGCCCTTCGCATCACACCTAATCTCTTAACATTTCTCGGCCTCGGAACAGCGATTGCAATGGGGCTATCTGAGTACGCGGCCATTGCACTCCTTCTACTTGTCATCTCACTCTTCTTCGATGGCATCGATGGCAGCGTTGCGATTCTTCGTGGCACTGAAAGTAAATGGGGCGAGCTCCTTGATTCACTCGCCGATCGCATCTCTGAGGCTTTCTGGCTCTATATGGGTTGGCGTTTAGGTATTCCTGCTTGGGTTGTCATCACCATGTGGACGATTGCATCCACGCAAGAATATTCACGAGCACGCCTTGCATCACTTGGTCATCGTGAAATCGGTGTTGTGACTCCAACGGAGCGACCAGTGCGCGCTATCTTTATGGCCTTTGCTTTGATCTTCTACATCTTTGATATTCCAGGAACGGTGCAACTTTCTTATGCGTTCTTGGCTCTTCTGACCTTTAGCTTCTTAAAGGTTATGAAGGTTGCTTCTCAAGTATTGCGTTAGTAACCATTTCCGCGCTGAGGCCTACAAGAGGAAGCCCGCCACCAGGATGAGCGGATCCACCTACTAAGTACAGACCCTTGATCGGTGAGCGGTTCTTCGCGCGAGCAAATGCAGAGCGCGCACCGTTACTTGAAGTTCCATAGATAGAACCACCGGGTGCATTAACACTGGTCTGTAAATCTAGGGGAGTGCGAATCTCAAGAACTTCTAGACGGCTACGAATAGCAATTCCTTGTGACTCAATCTGATCGATAATCGTGTTTGCATACTGGCGCTTGAAGTTTTCATCGCTCCAATCAAAACCATCACCAGTGGTGCTGTGGCGCGGAGCATTTACTAAGACAAACCATGCCTCGTGACCTTTATCTTTAACCATCAGTGGATCGCGAGGTGCGCAGATATAGATAGTTGGTTTCTCAACCGGGGTTTTGCTTGTAAAGATCGCTTCAAATTCAAGATCATAATTTTCTGGGAACAAGATGGTGTGATGCTCAAGTGGCTGGGCATCTGATGGCTTCAGACCAAGCAGAAGTGAGAATCCGGCAAGAGATGGCTCTTGTTTTGCCAGTTGCTTGCGAATTTTTACAACTTTATTGGTTGGTGCCAATAACTTCTCGTAGACAAATTGCGCATCTGCGTTGGCAACAACACGATCAAAGCTCTGTTTATTGCCATGTACTACAACACCTGAAACACGGCCTGATGTGAGGGTAATTTCTTCAACGCGGGCGTTGAGCTGAATATCTACGCCCAGCTTTTCGCATCTCTCAGTGATCTTTTCAGAGAGTGTGCCAATACCGCCCTTGATATGCCAAGCACCGAACGCTTCTTCGACGAAAGCAATAGTCGAGAGCACTGCCGGAGCTACGCGAGGGTCAGAGCCGCTATAGGTTGCATAGCGATCCATAATCTTTGCCAGGTTTGGATTAGAAATAGCAAGGCCGCGTAGTGATTTCCACGGTGAGATAGTTTTGAGATCACGAATCAAACGTGGGCGCTTGAGTAGAGAAACGGGTGACTTTAGCTCTGACTCAATAAATGGTTCGCGCGAGACATCCCACATCGCTTCCGCCTGCAACATGACTCGATCCCATTCAGCTGCAGCATCTGCGCCAAGAGATTCTTCAATTGAGGCCAGCGTCTTCTTGCGAGATAAGTTGGCAAACATCACTGACTTGCCATCGTGGAATCGGTAATCAAAAGATGGGTTTACCTCTTCAATTTCAAGTACACGGCCCATGACATCGCCTGTGCGCTGGAAGAAATCGCGATAGACAGCTGGCAGAGTCAGAAGTGAAGGACCAGTATCAAATGCGTAGCGACCGATCCATTCAGTGCGGCACTTACCGCCGGTACGATCGGATGCTTCAAAGATTGTGACCTTATGTCCGGCTTTTGCTAAACGTGCTGCTGTGCAGAGCCCGCCGATACCTGCGCCAATAACTGCAATGTTTTCAACGTTCTTTACTTTTCCCACATGGCCGGTCATACGGTGCGACCTTTCCACTGGATTGTTCCGCGCTTAGCCCATGAGTAGATGATGAGATAGATCAGCAGAGCGCTTGAGAGCGGGTGCAAGAATGCGTAAATCGGATTACCGCGCGAACGGATTGCGCTGATTTCGCGAGAGAAAACTATGTAGGCGTAGATGAACCATCCGGTGAGATAGCCGTTGAAGATAAGAATGACAGGCAGGATTCCTGTTATAAATATAAAAGCCACTGCAATGACCGCTCCAATGCGACCACCGAAAGCTTTCCAGAGTGATTTTCCATAGCCCTGTCGGATCTCATCAAATGATCCATACATACGAGTGCTTGCAATCCCTGAACCTTCTGTGACCACGCCCTTAAAACCCGCTGCGATAAGTGAACGTGCAAGTTCGATGTCATCAAGGATTTGATTGCTCACTGATGTGAAGCCACTGATCTTCTCTAGCGCTGTTGAGCGCACGACAAAGAATTGTCCATTGGCTACGGCAGTTGAACGACGCGGATATTTCTCAGCAAGGCGAAGAATGACGGTAGCCATCCAAGACCAATGCAGAAGAGGCTGAATTAACTTTTCAGAAAATGTTTGGGCAATCTGACGTGGGTATGGTGAGATGAAATCGAGTCTCAGCCTCTCCATCTGTGTAATTGCGCGCATGATGGCATTGGGTTCTAGGCGCACATCCGCATCAAGTGTGATGATGTAATCCGAAGATGTTGCTTCATAACCGGATTGCAGCGCTGATACTTTTCCAAGCCAGCCCGGGCGAAGTGCGGGGGAGTCAATAACGGTAAATCGTGAATCGCTTCCAATAACAGTTTCAAGTAGTTCGGCTGTCTTATCTGTCGAACCATCGTTGATGATGATGAAATTGAGTTTCTTGACGCCCATCTGCGAAACCAGCGCCGAGATGAATTCGGGGACATTCTCAGCCTCGTTACGCATCGGAACCAAGACCGTTACAGCTTTCTTGACCTCTTCATCCCTTTTAGGAATGCGAATCGTGAAAAAGTTAATGAGCGAGATTGCAAAGATGAGAATTGAAAACGATAAAAGAAATTGAGCCATTACAAATTAATCTTTGTTGCCGAGCCAGCTTGAGAAGAAGTACGGAGTAAGTAACCCGCCCATAATCACTGTTCCGAAGAAAGCAAGCCCTGGGCGATCGAAAAAGAAGAGGTTGCCGACAAATCCGCCAAAGAGAGTCCAGAGAAGAAGCGCATCAACTGCTGCAAGGGAAGCTGCTTCTTTGCGTCGCTCTTTCGGTAGAACGAGATTAAGAATTCCAACAATGACCAAACCTGCGAGCAACCAACCAAATGCATTTGAGAGTGGAATATCTGGAGTGAACGGAACATGTGCGCCAGTTACTTCCCATGTCCAACGACCAGCGCCAACCATCAGCGGATCAAGGAAGAGATCCCATGCCGCAAGAACTGCGCCGCCATAGAGAAATACCCAATTACCTGCGATACGTCGTGCAGCTAAGAGTGCAGGATGAACCATCATCACCCAAGCAAAAGGAACAACAAGCGGAACTCCAAAGAGTTGTGCGCCAAGAGATGAGTCATATTCATAGACCCCAAATGGCCAACCTGTATGTACGCCGAGAACTTCGATTCCTAATCCAAAGAGCGCGGTAATCGGCAGATAGCGAGTCGAATACTTCGCACCATAAGAAAGGTGTCCATGCACAACCATGGCGAGTGCGCCCATATAGATAGTTGCGATAGTTACCAAGCGCAAGGCTTCGCCCTCGATGAGCGGATATGAGATCTGAAGAAGGATGGTTAAGCCAACAAAGAGGAAGAGAAAGTTTCTCGCTTGAGGAGAAATACCGCCACGACGCCTACGGCGCGTGTTGTAATGGCGGATTGACATGGTCTAAGTCTGCCTTACTTCGCTCTCGTTGCAGAAATCTCACCGCGGAGCTCGAGAACCTCAAAGCGCGCAAAGAGTTCTTCGCTATACCAACCGATTTCTTCGGTCTGCTTGATGGCGACTTGATGTGCCTGCCCCTTATAGGCAAAGTCACGCAAAGCAGCCGCTGACTTCCAGAGTGAGAAAGTTCCTTGAAGACCGATAGGCGCCTCGCCAATTCCGATTGCTGTAATCAAACCAGGGGAGTTGTGAAGATCTGTGACCACCGGTGGCACTGCGCCCCAAAAACGAAAGTTCTGATGCCATTTAATGCGCGCACGAGTAATCGCAGCAATCTGCGCATCTGGGTTTGAAAGCGCAGAAGTAAAGTCAAAAGGATTGGTCTTTGCCCACAAACCATGTGAAGACAGAGGCGAAAGAACTGCGCGAAATTCTGATGTAGATCTCTTGCGCCAGTTGGTGACTATCGAAGATGAATCAAAATCCGCCAAACGATTCTGATCGACGACCACAACCATTCCCCATCGAGTCAGGTCGGCATCGCTTGGGGTAAAAGTCTTGCCCGTACCCGTTCCCAGAAGCTTCGAAAATGAAATTCCGGTGAACTTACGGCTACGCATCCGGTCAATTGCCATACTGAGCAAGGCGAAGGGAATACTCTTACGAGCAATAGTAAAGAAGTAAGCGACGGTGACTTTCTCGGCGCTTTCCATAGCAAAAGGATACCCATGCTGCGCAAGAAGCTAATCGCTGAATTTCTAGGAACAGCCGTTCTGGTAGCCACCGTTGTTGGCTCAGGGATCATGGCAACTAACCTCAGCGCAGACCTTGGCATCGACCTTCTTATCAATACCGTTGCAACAGTCTTCGTTCTCTACATTCTTATAACCCTCTTAGCCCCGATCAGTGGCGCCCACTTCAACCCATTAGTCAGTGCATTCGCATACTTCCGTAAAGAGCTAAAAGCAGCGCACGCAATTGCATTCTTCTTTGTGCAGATCCTTGGTGGCTCACTCGGCGCAATCATCGCCAACCTCATGTTTGAACACCCAGCCATTGATCCTTCACAGAATGTAAGAGATGGCGCCAACTTACTTCTTGGCGAAGTAGTTGCATCTGCGGGCCTCATCTTCATTATCTTCTTGGCAGTGAAGCAGGGAATCGATAAGAAGATTCCACGCCTTGTTGCTGCCTGGATCGGCGCCGCTTACTTCTTTACTTCATCCACTTCCTTTGCCAATCCAGCAGTAACGATTGCGCGAAGCCTGACCGATTCATTCTCAGGCATCAAATTCTCATCCGTTCCCGCATTTATCGCCGCTCAGATTGTGGGCGCAGCCCTTGGTTATGCAGGATTCAAATACCTCACCACTCAAGCAAAGTCAGGAAAGTAAATGAGCAAACCAACCGTTCTCTTCGTCTGTGTTCACAATGCCGGTCGCTCACAGATGGCAGCAGGATTTATGCGCGAACTCGGACAGGGGCGCGTTGAAGTTCTCTCTGCAGGCTCTGCCCCTAAGGATTCAATCAACCCTATTGCAGTTGAAGCTATGGCTGAAGTCGGAATCAATATCGCCAACAACACTCCAAAGGTATTAACAACAGAAGCAGTTCAAGAATCAGATGCTGTGATCACTATGGGTTGCGGCGATGTTTGTCCGTTCTACCCAGGTAAGCGTTATGAAGACTGGGTACTCGATGATCCTGCAGGGCAAGAGATTGAATCTGTTCGCGTAATCCGCGATGAGATTAAGTCGCGCGTAGAAAAGCTACTTGCTGAACTTCTTTAAAACTAAGTAACTAGCAACTCCAGCAATAATTCCCCAGATCAAATCGACGCCTAAAGTAACTACCGCTGTCACCAAGAAAATCGCGATATTTGATTTACTCGAAGAGAAGATCTCGAGCATTGTCGCTTTGTTAAAGATTCTAAAACTTGTACCAATTAAAACACCTGCAATGGCGGCAGTCGGAATCTGAGAAAAAACGGGAGCCAAGAACAGAGTAATGATCAACAAGACCAGCGCATGAATCATCGCTGCAATTCGACTATTGGCATGAGAGCGAACATTGACGCTGGTACGTGCAATCGCGCCCGTAGATGGCATTCCACCAACGAAAGATGAAGCAATTGTGGCAAGCCCTTGCCCCATTAACTCTTGATTGGGTTTGAACTCTTTGTTGGCAGGAACATTGGCTAAGTCATCGGCGACTCGAGCGGCAAGTAAAGCTTCAATTGCTGCAAGCAATGCGATAGAAAGCGCAGGCATCAATAACCCAGCGAAATCAATTCCTGATAGCGACGGGGGAGCCCAAGTGACAACATTGCGAGGGATGTCACCGATACGAGCAACATCAAAGTTAAAGACCACGACGATGAGTGAAGTGATGGCAAGAGCCGAAAAACTAGCTGGCACGTATGGCTTGATGTGAAATTTCTCAAGAATTTTCACGATGTTGAACTTAATTAGCAAGGTAATCGCAACAACAGAAATGGTCTGCCATTTAAGCCCAGCAGAAAGCGCATCCTGCACAGTATGAACAGCCGAAATAACCGTGCGATCACCTTCGCCCTTAGGAACACCGAGCGCATAAGGAAATTGCTGCAACATAATCAGAAGCGCAATTCCAACTGTAAATCCTTCGACCACTGGTCCTGGAACATGCTTGATGAACTTACCTAAGCGAAGCACCGCCATCAGAAGCAAAGCAACCGCAGCCATGATTCCCAGAACAGGAATAGCGCTTATTCCATGCTTGCCAATTACCGGAATAAGTACAACCGTCATCGCACCTGTAGGTCCACTTACCTGAAAACGAGATCCGCCCATAAGTGCGGCAATAAATCCAGCCACAATGGCTGTTGCGATTCCTGATGTAGCACTCAAACCTGAAGTAATTCCAAAGCCGATCGCTAGGGGGAGCGCCACAATTGCAACAGTTATTCCCGCGATGACATCAGCGGCAAGGTCTTTCCGAGTATGTGGAAAATCTCCACGCTCGAAAAGTTTCATGGCTCTTCTTACGCCTTTAAATCTGGAATCTTTGATTCAGTTAACTTACGAGCTTTTGCATCTGAAATGCCAACCATTTTTAGCGCAACTCTGATTGATGCATCGGCATCTTCGACCTTGGCCTTTTTATCAGTCACCTGGTTAACCACAGTTGAGAGCAAAACGGCTTGAAGGTTTCGTGCGGCAACATCAGGTTCATCACAATCCAACAACTTCGCCTTAGCGAGTTCTTGAATATGTTCACTTAATTCAGATTCCAGGACTGGAATGAACTGTGTTGTGATTTCAAGAAAATTGACCATATTGCGAGCATGATGGGGATGCGTTGATGTAACTCGCACAAAGTGACGCATGGGCATGACCAGCTTCTCAAGAGGGTCAGTCCAGTCATCTCCCAAAGTTTGAACTTGTGTCATCCACTCGGCAAACCCCCACAACATCGTGGCTGAGATCAAAGCTTCCTTATCCGAGAAGTGCTTATAGATGGTGCTGACCGCTACCTGGGCATGGTCGGCGATATCTTCAATTGTGACCGCCTGCCCCTTGACCGCTAAGACTTCTTGAGTCGAACGCAGGAGAGCCTCGCGATTACGCATGACATAGGCAGCTTTACGCCCCTTATCTGGGGCAACGGCCTTCTTGGCTCCTGCTGGCATACCCAGATTCTAGGTCCGAGATAGCCCGCATAGGAGGAAGCCTGCGATAAAAAAGGCGCGAATCGATAAAAGAGTGCTGTACCTATAAAAGAAAGGTATTCTTTTATCCAAATATCACCCCAAATCACGCCTGTGGAGAGTAAATGAAGAGTCGCCTCGCATCCTTTTTGAGTGCCTTAGTTGTCGTTACAACATTGCAGGTAGCGATGGTGCCGACTGAGGTAAGCGCTGGTTCTTTACAGTCACTCACAATTCTGGGTGGCCAAACTGACGCATCACATCCGTTCGGTGGCTACTCTCAAGAAGCAGATGTTTCTTGGGATACTGCGACAACATGGGTACCCGCGTACTTAACGAATTCGCACCCTTGGACGACTGTTGCAGGCACAAATGCCTGGTTAAGCGCTTGCCCTAGAACCGATGACGCTGCATGCTTAAATCGGGATTTCATCTTCAGACATAGATTTTTCGTCGCATCAGATTTTGAGACTGCAACGATCACTTATGAAATGAACGTAGACGATATTGGTCAATTCTTCCTCAATGGACTAGCTAATGCGAACCAACTGTTTTCTCCGCACACTGGAGACAATCATCCTGACAGGCATAAATATGGGACTAATCAAAATGTTCAAAGCCGCTTGGTTCCTGGGTGGAATACTTTTTACGTAAAACTTACTGGCTTGAGTGGACACGTTGGAATTAACTATAAAACTGTATTGAGTTATTACTCAGTAGATGCTCCTGTTTATCAAGCTCCCGTAGGTAAACCAGGATCACCCACCATCGGCACCCCATCAATCATCGACTCAACCACGGTCAGTGTTCCTTTTTCGCCTCCAGCAAGTGACGGAGGCTCTGCAATTACTAGTTATCGAGTTACCTCTTATCCACGCGGCAAAACCGGAACCTCAGCATCTTCACCGATTTCCATTTCTGGCCTGACAACGGGAAGTCCAGAGACATTTACCGTTGTGGCAATTACTGCTTTTGGTACTTCCGAGTCGTCTACGGCAAGTGCAGCAATTACACCTAGGGATCGTTTCACTGCGAATTTCAATGCCCAGGGAGGCTCGTCCGTATCGAGCGCCTCCTATTACACAAATGAATCCGTCACCGCACCTAGTTCGACAACTCTTTCCGGTTACACCTTTAATGGTTGGTTTGAATCCACTACAGCCGGCTCTGCAGTGACTTTTCCCTACTCAAATCCTGCCCCTGGCAGTTTTACGCTTTATGCCCAGTGGTCCGCTCTTCCTACGTATGCAGTTGATTTCAACAGTTCCGGAGGGAACGCAATCCCATCTGGAACATTCATATCAGGAGGGACGGTAGTTGCCCCGGCATCTTCCCCCGTTAAGAGCGGGCATACATTTAATGGTTGGTTCGTGGCTGCAAGCGGAGGAAGTGCAATTACTTTTCCTTATGCGCCAGGAGTTACAAACAACATCACAGTTTATGCTCAATGGACTCCAATTAATACCGGACCAGCTCCTGTAGTTCTCGGACCGCCACCTTCAACATTCGTTGTCGTTGCTAATCCAAAGATCTCTCGTTCAGGCACTTCTTATGTCTGTACTTCTGGAACGTACAAGTTCAAGAAGCAGGGCGGAAAAGAAGAGGCTTCATCGATAACTTCACAGCTGATCAGCCTGCTCTCAAACGGTGCTGTTGTTGATTCTGAAAAGACTTTAGAGTCACAATCAACGTTCGAAGGTAAGACCTCGTACAAGGGAACAACGCTTTCTTGTGAAGTTGGAATTAAGCAAGAAGAAGTAGTGAAGACCTACAGCTCAATTGATCCTGCTGGGATTGCTTCTTATGAAGCTGCAATGACTTCGGCGATTTATGGAGCGAATACGACGTATTACTCAGAGCGCGATTACGCATATATGAAGCGCGATGCAGGCGACGTTAAGTTGTGGAAAGAGATGCTGGATAAGGCACTCGTAAAGCGTGAAGATACAAAGATTCAGGCTGGCGTTGATTACTTAGCAAACCTTGAGAAGGCTGGCATATCGCTTGTAGTTGCTGCGGATAAGGCAGTTCCTGCGCCTACTCCGACACCAACTCCTGCGCCGACAAAGTCTCCTGAAGTTTCTGTAACGGGAAATGTTCAGCCTGCGGCGATGAAGAAGGTGGCAACCATCTACTTCGCATCAGGAACCTACTTCCTCAATGATGAATCGAAGAAGACCATTAAGGCTCTTGCGACATCGATCTTCATGAAATCACCAGCTACAGTCTTGAGCTATGGATTCACCGATAGCAAGGGTGGAACAGATAACACCTTGCTATCGCAGAACCGTGCGAAGGCAGTTGCTAAGTTGCTTCGTTCACTGTTGCCTGGCCAGAAGATTGTGACTGGTTGGTATGCGTCGAGTAAGCCTGTAGCTACTGGAAACAGTAAGGCTGCTCTTGCTAAGAACCGACGGGTTGAGATCTACATAAAGTAGAGCTACTCACCAACAACCATAGGTGTTGCACCTGTGCATGTTATGAGTTCTGCATAACTTGTTGGATAGACAGCGTGTGGATGTCCGGAAGCTGCCCAGACGACTTCGTAATCGTTGAGCGCTTCGTCGATCAGAGTTATTTCTGGTGTTGAGATCCAACCGATGGGGGATACGCCGCCTACTGAGTAACCTGATACTTCTTTGACGTAGTTGGCATCTGCGCGACCGAGTTCAGCAATGTTGAGGTTCTTTGCAACAAGATCTGTATCAACTCTGTGGCGACCACTTGTAATAATCAGAAGTGGATTGCCGGATGGAAGTTTGAAGATGAGTGATGATGCAATCTGACCAACTTCAATACCTAGGCCGTTAGCTGCATCAATTGCAGTGCGCGCTGTTTCTGCGAGAATATTGATTTCACCTTTGACGCCGAGAGAATCTGCGGCCTCTTTGAAACGTTTAACTGCAGCCTTTTCGAGAATTCCATCCATATGAGAACTTTATGAGATAGCGTCACGCTATGTCACAGACTTTGACCCCGTATCAGCATGGAATCAGAGCCCGTAATGCGCTCTGGGCAATCTTCTTCTTTATGGGAGTTGTCTCGATGGGGTGGGTGCCGCGTATCCCTGAGATCAAAGAGGCGATTGGCCTGACCAACTCTCAGCTGGGAATGGTCTTTATCGGAAGCACGATTGGTGCAGTTCTTGGTGCGCAGTTTGCAGGACGTGCGATTCATACATTTGGAACAAAGAAAGTTGTTTCAGGTGCAGTACTTGTAATGCCTGTGGGACTTATCGGCATGGGAAGTGCAACTACTTTCACTCAGCTCTTTTTAGCTTTGTTTGTGATGGGTTTCGGTTATGCCAACCTTGATATCACAGGCAATACCGTGGCAGTCGAAGTTGAAAACCTTGTAGATCGTAAGTGGATGGTTTCATTCCACGGTTGTTGGAGCGTCGGCGCATTTGCCACAACAGTGTTGGGCGGATCCATAGCTCATGCTGTAGACCCACGTGAGAACTTGATTGGTGTTGGAATAGTTTCGATTCTCTTCTTTATTCCACTATCTCGCTATATGTTGCCGCCAGATTTAGATAACCATAAAGGCGACGATAAAGATTCATCAGCAAAGATTCCGCTCTTTGCAAAAGAGACTGCTCCACTGTGGTGGATGGGCTTTGGAATGCTCGGTGGTTTGATTGCAGAAGGATCAGCCAGTGATTGGGGCGCGCTACTTCTTAAAGACAGCATGGGTATTGGCAAGGGACTTAACGCGGCAGCATTTGCTTCGTTCTCACTTGCGATGATCATCGCTCGCTTCTCAGGAGACTGGGCGCTGACAAAGTTTGGACCGGCAGCCGTTGTCCGTATCGGCGGTTTTGGTGGAGCAATCATCTGGGGAAGTGCAATTGCAATTGCAGTTCCGCTTTCAGATTCACATCCACTCCCAGCATTTATTATTATCAATATTGGCTTTGCAGCTGCTGGTTTAGGTATCGGACCAATGTTCCCGGCATTTATCTTGGCAGCTAGTCGTATTCCTGGAATTGCACCTGGTGTAGCAATTGCACGTGTGGGCGTAACAGGTATTGCTGGTTACTTTATTGGACCAACAATTACAGGATTCCTTGCAGATATCTTCTCGTTGCCGGTGGCGATGTTCTATCCAGTTGCGCTCTTAGGTATGGCTGGTTTCTTCTCACGCGTAATTAAGGTTTAAAGCCAGGTCTTTGCAAGGGTAAAGATCGAAACTGCGAAGAGTAGATAAGCAAAGGCTTTACGTAGTGCAACGGAGGATGACTTTCCTGAATAGTGCGAAGCAATCTGCGCAATCACAATGGCAGCTCCTGCCATAAAGATTGGGATATGCCACTGCACATCAGCCCACAGTGCGTGGTGGCCGATAAATGAAATTAAAGAGTTAAGAGCGATGATGAGCAGTGATGTTCCTGCGGCAATTGCTTGAGGAGTTCCGAAGAAGAGAACAAGTACTGGAATGGCTAAGAAGCCGCCACCGATTCCGAAGAGCCCGGTCATTGATCCGATCAGAAGTGACATCAGAATGAGAATGTGTAGAGGCATGCGCTTATGTTCTTCAAGTCTTGGTGGGCGCAGCATGGAAAAGCCGGCTAAAAGGAGAACGGCTGCAAAACCTGTGGTGATGACGTTGTCGGGAATATGTTCTGCAATGAGAGAGAAACCGATATTGGTGATGAGGCCAATGCCTGAAATAACAAAGGCATCGCGATAGAGAATCTGCTTCATGCGAGCTTTCGGAACAAGCCCTGATAGCGCTGCAAGAAAGACAACAGCCAAAGCTGCGGTAGTTGCAAGCTTGGGTTCGAAGTCAAAGAGATACATCAAGATTGGCACTGAGAGCATGGCGCCGCCTGCGCCGATAAATCCAAGGACGGCTCCGATAAATGAACCAGCCAGCAGAGCGCCGAGAATTTCCATATAGCTATCTTGTCAGGAGGCCTCCTTTTTTTGTGGAAAGAATGGAAAAAGCCCCCCGATTTCTCGAGGGGCTTTTCGTGAACTTTAGATTAGAAATCGAAGAAGTTCAGGCTTCCAACGCTTGGACCGAACTCTGTGAGTGATCCGAATGCGATGAGTGCAAAG
>JACCDO012007701.1_pt1 | contig 15916 bp, 12 predicted proteins | sample 7446101 | NCBI WGS metagenome assembly JACCDO01 (sample SAMN15323440, study PRJNA562643) | freshwater metagenome | isolation source: river surface water | place: USA:Blue River Watershed | collected 2017-08-16
GCATCATTGATAACACGGCACTTATCGCCGCTTCTTATGCGGGCGAAAAAATTGTGGCGGTTATAACAGCCGAAGAGGGAATGTTGGATTCGCCATATATTTCCGGTTTTGTTAACGAATTCAAGAATACTATGGGGGTCTCGCCGGTCATGAGTGAACTCACTATTGTCGAATTCGTTAAAACGATGCCGGAAAAATGTCAGGTGTATGCGAATACAGATTATTTTCAAGGGCGGGAAAATGTGTACGCCCAATTGAAAAACGCTAAATTGTTCCGCGACAAAACAGTTATTCCGAAGCAGGTTTATTCGCCGAAAATACAGCCCGCGGATATTCAAATGCCCAAAACCGAAATTCCGTTTCTTGAGTTTCACCCGATTCAATATACTTATTGGAGAATGACGATGGCGGTTGATAAATCCAGGAAAGATGCAATCGAAAAACTCACGTCGAGAAAGTCGGTATGGGAAGAATTGGCGCTCGGCGTATTATCTTGTCGGGAAGTGGCTAAATATTATCAAAAAAATAATGGTAGTCTTCCGCAATGGTTTATATTGCGGGAATACGCGATGCATATGGTGGACATGGGTTATGTTAATTTCTCACTTAAACCCGCATAATCAGGATGATGGCGGGGCATTAAAACCCATGCGTTGATGTCGTCGGAAAACATGTATATGTTTTTTTCGGAGTCGTAATGATAAATGTTATCGCCGTATTTAATCTTCTTGGTTTTCACATTTCTTTCGGTGTACGGAACGCAATTGGATTTCGTCATGATTCGATGCGGGTCGTACAATTTTTGGCCGTTGGGCGTACATAACTTGCATTTGATCCGCTTTTTTATGGATGCCGGCAAATCCTCGTGATGTGTCGTGCAGTCGATTGACGATTCTACGAGTGCCGCGCGAAACTGTGAAATCAAACGGCCTTTGGCCAACGCCATATTATAAATCGCGACATCCGTCGTCGGTTCGTCTTGATCCTCGTTGTTCGGATAAACGGCCAATAACGCATGGACTCTCACCCGCTGTTTATTCTTGGGTTTATCATCATGCGAATGGAATCGGATCGCCCGAAATTTGACTTGATCGAGCCGATTCATGTTCCAATAGGGATCGACGATGAATATGTCCATGGTATGGCGGAAAGATAACCCTTCGGCACCTGCCGGACTTAATAGAATCACGGAAATCAATGCGCCGTCAACATTGCGTTTGTCGTTGTATTCCTTCATTATCACGGTTCGTTCTTCCGGCGTCTGTTTACCCGTGACCATGGCATACCGACGTTTTTCGATTCCGCCGAGTGTCACTCTCAAATCAGGATCGATTGCCGTGTCGGCGGTAGTCCATCTCTGATATTTGTTGAAATCCAAGATGCGGGCGAACATATCGAGGCCCTCATCACTGACAAAATTGCTGTATATGATTATCGGCCATTCCCCGGTCTTTTTCATGAAATCAATCAGAAACTTATATTTCGGCGATACATTTGCGAGGGCGTCACCCGTCAAATATTTTTCGGGGACCTCTTTGCGGACTATCTTGCCGTCTATGTTTTCATAGGTTCCTTCTGGATAGGCGAAAAGACAGGCTTTGCGACTGCGAACACGATATGTTGAGAATCCGGCGGATTTGGGAATCGACATGTTTTTCGGTGCCTGATTTCCCGCCCGTTCTTGTGCTTCTCGATTCTCGATACGTTCGCGCTCTCGAACCGTGGTATGGAGCCCGAGTTGAGTGTCCGACATCTTGATTTTATGCATTTGCGTCGGCATCTCATCTGGAAAGCCTTCGCGACGAATAACGCCGTCCTTTGAATCGGTCTGATAGAAATCGCCGTAATACGAGGTCAGACCGAACACCCGATCTTTGAACAGTTCCACATTATGAATCCGGCCGTTTTTAACAAACATGTCATGGAATACATTCCAATATTCCGGCAATAGTTTCGAACCATCGATCATATTAAAACACGGCACCAATTCGAACGGGTCGTTAATCATAGGTGTGCCGGTCAGAAATAAAACGCGGATATTCTTGGCCTCCATGATTTTATTATAAATGATCGAGGCGTTTTTCGAGCCGTTCACAATCGCGTTAAACAAATTATGGGCCTCATCAACAATCACCATGGTATGATCTAGAGTTTGCATATGCGATAAAAGAGACTTGAGACGGTCTTCATTCAATTGCTCCAGGGTTTGAAGCACGTTTCCGGCGTTGAGCGTCACAAACGTGAAGTTCCGATCGATGGTGTCCGACGCTTGTTGCGAGGACATATGTTTTACCCCGCGCAAGTATTTAGCGACGTTTCCGCGGAAGTTGTCATGGATCGACCGTGACGATAAAAACAATATGCGGTATTTGCCGAAAAACGCCGCGGCGATAGCCGCCGCCATCACGGATTTGCCGAAACCCATCGTCACATACATCAGCATACCGCGCATATCGAATTTAAGAAAAGCGTTCAAAGTTACGCGTTGATAATATCGCAAAAACGATTCGGCATCGGTGTCGGGCAACGATTTCGGGATTTTGGCTAGTTCGGTACGTACTTGAGCCGGATAATTCGTATTGTTTCTCAGGAACTGAGCTGACCCGTCCTTCTTTTCAGACATGTTAAGAGATATATATTAACAACATAACAATATTAAAACGCCGATAAAAAAGAGGTGATTATGGATCTCGGCCCGTCATTCGAAAAGATCAGTCGGCGTCGCCGTCGGAAAATTCAAACCCGGAACTTTTGACGAACCCCCGTATCTCTTTTTGCGACCATCCGGCATAATGCATCTCTTGGATTTTAATATCGACGGCATATCTTAAAAACGCCGGCCTACGGGCTTTCAACCCGTGCTGTTTGAACGTTTCGATATCGCCCAAAGAGAGTTTGTTGAACGGCACTATTTTTGGATTGTCGAAACGGATCGCCAATTTCATCAATTGGTCATGTGTGAAGTTAAATCTAAGAAGTTGATCTGGCGAAATCAATTCGACAAGCCGATCGCCGACTTCTTTTTGATAATCCGGATGTTTAACAAGATCTGGTAACGGCATCGTTTCGCCGAAAATTATCCGGCGTGCGACCGCATCCCATAATCGGGGACTCGGCCAACGCAATTCATATTTGAACTTTAATTTTTTCTGAAGGACGAACTGGTTATACGATTCGATTCCGTCGATATTGCCGGCCGCGATACAACACAACACGATGACCGGCCAGGATTCATGCGTGAGTTGCAATTGCTTGGTCCAACCGCCGACGAATTGTCCGATCGAATAGTTTTGCCCGGTCGGACCGACGCAACCGAAATAACCTCCAAGAAAATTCGGGTCGCGAACAAACTTATACGCGAAGTTCTCAAACTCCCGTGGAACATCGTCGCTCCAATAATAGCTTATGGCGATATTCGCGAGATCTTTGGGGAACCGTTCGCGGATTAGCGAGGCGACGATTTGAATGGCCATTTTCAGTATATTCTATAAAAAAAATTTCATTTGTTGTATGCGTATATCAACGAACAGGCGGTCATGAAAAACATCATGACGTTAAACCAATATTGATAACGGACGTCTTCATCGAGTCGAGATATGCGGTTTTCTTGAATTTTAACAATGTCGAAAAGTGTCTTGATCGATATCATCAATTGCCCGTCTTTCGCACCCATCATTTTTTTGATGTCGTCAGAAAGTCGCACGATATCGAATTTCCCCTGTGCAGAATATTCTTCTTGAATTTGTTCGGGCGTTGACGAATCGGATCGAAGGCGGGACATGACATAACATAGCACCCGGTGGGCGTCTTGAGTGTGATTGAGGAAATCGGCCATCGTGTTCAAATTGAATAGTTTATAGTATATCAATATAATGATTCAAACGTGAAAAACCTCTCTGGGTCATGGATTCTGAATTGCACGATAAATTGAATCGGGAAGCGATGGGCTGGACGCCACAAATAAATTCTCTTATTAAAAAGGAGGGGTCGGCTCAGTTCCCGGTACAAACTGAATATTTTTGCGGTGATATATCATCGGCCATGGTTCGAGTGAGATTTTCCAAACACATTGTTGAAATCCGCACCTACGAGTGCAAAGACACAAACAGATGTCCTGTCCCTCCGATGAAACCGTCGCGAAGACCGGCCGAAGTTGACGACACGCACATGATATTGTCCAGGAATCCTTTCAAGCCGGCGGAATGGGATTGTGTCATGTGGGCAACCAACAAAAGAACAGATCTCACGGAAACAGAGTTGGACGAGGCGCTTGAAAAATTGCGAAAAAAGCACGATCAATATGAAAAAGAAAAAAGACGGATGGACCAAAAATCGTTGATTAGCGAAGTCATCAAGAAACTAAAAAATGGCCATTGGACTGTCGCGAAGAACATGTGAAGAAATTGTTTTTTTTACATGTTAGGCGGTTCAGTTTATAAATCCGGGCGGGAACCTTGGTTCCCTGATGCAAATTGATTTTTTATAATATAACTCCATGAATCGCGTTCGCATTCGCGTTCGCTTCGAAGTTAATAAGACCCGAGAAATAACCGAAGAGGTCAAACACAAAAAAACACTGAAGCAAGAATGGAATGATATGCAAGACAAAGGTAACGACGGGTATCAGGGTGCCGTACCTCAGTTAACAGCGAAACAACTGTTCGTCAACCCTGGAATTGCCGGCGATTGGCATGCGAGTGCCGAAAAAACATGGGACCCGTGTTGCCCGAACGTGATAAGATGTGCGATTAACTCTCTCGTCGCTCTGTCACTAATTACGGCCGGATTCGGCGACATCGTTATCACCGAAATCGCTGAATACGCGTTTCCGGAAGGCATCGACAAACGATTCATCATCATCGCCCGCAGTCTATTCCAGAAGAATACGGAGAAACTGCGGGGGGCGATTCACAACACAATGACATCTGCCGTCGTGAGTTCCATCGCCCGAAACGTGGAGTATGCCGACCGCAATTGCAGTCTATATAAGATCAGTGGAGGAACTGTTATGGTGGCTTTATTCGGCAAGAAAATCCTGTCGCTAATCAAAGACCCAGAAACACTTGCAAAGGTTCAAAGTGAGATTGCCCCGCCCGTTCCTACTATCACCATTAAAGACCTTGACGACCTGGAAAAAAACATCAAGGCGTTGCCGGAACCCCCGAATAAACGGTTGCAGATGCATCTTGATATATTCGATATGAAGGGTGCACTTGTTCGCGACATTAAAATGTGTTATGACGAACGTCTTCATATCAAGGTCAAACAGTTCGCCGACACCATGGAACGTTGGATCAAATCCGATTGGTACTTGGAATCTCGCTATATGATTGATTTCGCCAGATACAAGCGTAACCTCGTCAAGTACCGAGCGTATGATGTGTCGAAATGGAACATCAAAGAACTTATGTTCAAGGCCCGCCCGCGACTTGATGAATATATCGTGTATATCGATCTGAACAAAGGTATGTGGCAGAGTAGTCAAATCGTAGGGGCTTTACTCGAGGAATACCGTTGTCCGATCATTTCAAAGATCGTATCGAACCGGTGAGAATCGATGCCTCATGAGCAGGACTATTGTAGCTTCGATGAGTCCCTCGCTTAGAAACCGGGCTGACCCCCCCCCCCTAATCTTGAGGGAATCCGTTCTATTTTTTGGTCTTGATGAAGTTCAATATATAGTATCTCGTTAATCTCAGGAAATTTTAAGTGTTGTAATATATAATCTCGGAAGTTATCAAAATGGCTTACTTGGACGAGTCCGAAGATATTCTTCTCGATATCTATAGCCGGAAAGAGTTTTATCGTTTCAAGCCGGATGAATCCAAGAAAGATGGGCCGTTCGATAATTTGACGGCGATAACGGATGTCGACAAATACGAGCGACACGTCCTTAAACCGCGGTCTTATCAAATGTTACCCGCAACTTTTATCAGTCCGCACACACCGTATCGGCGCGGTTTTATTAAATACGGCACGGGCATCGGCAAAACCATGACGTCGCTCATCGTGGCCCAAAACATCATAAAAATGTTCATGCGATCGGGTCAGGATGATCGCAATGTTTTTATCATCGGATTCTCCAAAAAAATTTATCAGAACGAATTATTGACCCATCCGGAATTCGGCTTCGCGAGTGAAAAAGAAATCCGGGAATATAAGAAACTGCAACATATGGTTATTCATGGCACCGACCAGGAAAAACGGCTTCTCGGCGAAATGAAAATCCGGCTTTTCAAACGGCTTTCTAACAAACGGCTCGGCGGTTATTTCAAGTTTTTCGGCTATCGTGAATTCGCGAATCATTTATTTATCGTGCCAGAAGATTTCGATATTTACAAGGCGGACGAAACCGAAATCAAACAGGCGATTGCCGACGGACGCGTTAAGATAAACCACGAGATAATGTCTCAGTTCGAACACGGCGTTCTTATTTGCGACGAGATCCACAATACGTATAATTCGCTCGAAAAGAATAATTGGGGCATGGCGATTCAAACCGTTATCGATCATGTGCCGACTCTTCGGGCCTTGTATTTATCGGCCACTCCTTTCAACGCCTCGCAAACCGAAATTATAGACCTGGCGAATTTGCTATCCGACAAGAAATTAATGCGGAGCGAAATTTTCGATGACGCGGGAAATCTAAGAAAAGGTGCGGAGGGTCTGATAAAACAGATTATGGCGGGCAAGGTGTTTTTCATGCATGACAGCGATAATTCGAGCGATTATCCCGAAGTTATTTGGAAGGGCGATAAAATCCCGGGCATCGATTATCTCATGTTTCACCGATGTAAATTGTCGGCGGAACACGCCGCGACTTATCGGCATGAATTCGCTCAGAGGGGCCAAACCGATGAGGAGTCCCAAACACTCATGCAGGACAAACAATATCTCTTGGATTTCTCATTGCCTAACCCAGACCCCAAATCGAAATACGGGATTTACAAGACTTCCGAGGTTCTCTATAAATTGCGGGCGGCCGACGACTCTTGGAAGAAAAAACATAGGATCCGACTGGTCGATAAAGTCGTGATGGGCGACATTCTCAAATTCAAAAACCTCGGGAAAATATCGGCGAAGGCCGAAAAAATGGTGGGGCATATTCGACAGGCCGTGGCCAAAAAAACCGGGAAACAATTTATTTATCATTCGGTCGTTTATATGTCCGGCATTAAATTCCTCGCGAACGTGTTGCTCATGAACGGGTTTCTCGATTTGACGTCGGCCCCGATGGACGACACTTTATGTGTTCGTTGCGGACAAGAAAATAAAGTGTGTCGGAAACAGGATCTGGATTGTTTCAGACCGGCCCGGTATATCCTGATTCATTCGGATAACTCGCGGGCGTACAACGAACAGTTAATGGCGAAATTCAATTCCCGCAATAATTTGCGGGGCGAGGACGTACTGATTCTCTTGGGTTCTAAAGCGGTCGAAGAGATGTATTCGTTCAAAGCCGTCCGGCATCTACGCATTATGTCGCGACCGGACAACATGAGCAACCTGATTCAGATTATCGGGCGCGTCAATCGCAAGGGGTCTCATAAGGATCTGCCGGAAAACGAACGGAATGTGGAAATCAATATATACACCGCCCACATTTCCGGCATGCTTTCATACGAAGAACAGAAATATAAAGAAAAGGTCGCGGATTACAAAGTCATTCAACAGTTGGAACGGATGCTTCATGAAATCGCGGTAGACAGTCCGATCAATCGTTCGATCATCGGCGAACTTCCGAAAAAACCCCATCTCGGCATTCTCGATTATCGGCCAGATATACGCGTGGAACCCAAGAAGTTGATGTTGTCGACATTCCGGGCGTTTTACCAGACTGAAGAAGTCGACCAGATAATCTACGTGATGAAACGGGCGTTCATTCAATATTCCCCGGTTTGGAAATACGAACATCTTCTTAAATTCGTTCAGAGACCGCCGTTTCGTGCGGTGTTGACGACCAACATGATGATTATTGACGAAAACAGTTTTGTGGTCGCGCTGAAAAAACTTCTTTGGGACCCTAAAAAGTCTATGATAACCGGCAAGAATATAAGATTGGAAGATTCGGTCCGGGATTCCGAATCGAAAGTTATCGTGACGGAAACCGGCCGGGCCGTTATTATGGCGTCCGGCGAATATTTCAAAATGGTGCCGTTCGATCACGTGCCGGTTTTATCCGAAGATACGCATTACAGAATATTCCATCCGGAATCGGCATTCGTCCATAACAAACCGAAATATTTGTCGATCTCGGAATTCTTGAAAACGCAACAGGACGATCCGGAAATTTATTATCAACAGAAACTGAAATTCTTCGAACAGTTCCAAGAGGTTAAAATCGACAAAATGGAAATTGCGTTGCGGGAATATCAATATAATTTCCATCTTAAATTTATCGAGGAAACCGTGGAATATGTTTTCCGGATTCTGACACACGCCGCGGAAAAACGGAGCGAGTTTCACGAGTTCTATTTCAAGATGTTGTATTATTACGCCATATTAGATCTTATCGTGTTCGCGAATACCGCGACCGTCGAAATATTGTTCGCGTACAAACAATTTTTATCGGGTAAAATCAAGAAGATCACGAAGAACGAAGTTATAGACACCGAAGAAGTCGAAGAGATCGAAGAACCGATAACCGATGATGAGATGCGATTGATGAGCGACAACTCGATGCTCGAATCTCTCAAAAATTCCCGCGGTTCTTCCGAGGAATTCAGTCTGAAGATAGAATCGGCCGTGGCTTATTCGAATTCGAAATCGTTATCGTCGCGTAAAGAAACCGCGATGAGTGCGAAAACCGAATACGGTCAGGACAAAACGATTATAGTGAAGCCGAGTTTATTGCCGATCGGGCATTTCCTCGATAAGAATCCGCGATTTTATCATCCGTCAAAAGGGTGGTATGACGTCGTGAATTATCACGAAGAGAAGAAGTGGGCGGAAAATAATATCATCATAGGGTTCTTCGATAAAATCCCGAATTCCACGAAATTACTGTTTAAATTACGCGCGCCGAAAAAAAAGAGCGAACCGGTCAAGGGCGATTTGCGTCTCATCGAAAAAGGTTCGGTTTGCACGACCAAGTCCAAGACGTTTCTCTTGGATTTAATGAAGAAATTTAAATTGGACATGGATAAAAAATCCACGACGAAATTATGCGATTCGATCCGCAACGAATTACTCCGGCGGGAATATGAAGAACGGAAAAATAAAACGCGGGTCAAATGGTTTTATTATCATTGGGAATAGAGCGGGGAACCAAGGTTCCCCACACCCCTCCTTTTATTTTGACGATGCTGTTATTTAACTAAAAAATATTTTTTAATCCCTTGATAAAGGGAAGGGTTAGGGAAACCGTAGGTTTCCCTAATATCTCTTCTCGTCTTCGTACAAGATGAAATGGACGCGGGCAACGTTTCTTTTGCCGAGGCGATATAAACGGCCGGCCGCCTGTTCCTCGATATCTTGATTCTGAATCTTATGGAGGAATATGATATCGGTCGCTATCTGCAAATTGAGACCGGATGCCACGGTACTGGAATTCAATGTCATGACTTTAACGGTGGGATCGGACACGTATTGTTCGTATACTTTTTGCATGTTGGATACGGACCCTTCCATTTTAACGAATTTCACATTCATATCATTCAATTCTTTTTCATGGGTGGCCAGAGTGTTTTCGAAATTGGCAAACACCAGAAATTTACGTTGATCGAGCGGGACCTCTTCGGGTTCTTTGGTTCCGACAACCAAATTCTTGACTTGGGTCGGCACTTTTTCACCGATCGCCTTGAGAACGCGTTCATGACCGTTCTGAATAATTTCGCGGAAGATATCTTTCTTTTCGCGTTCGAACCAATGCATATCATCTTCTTCCTTCTTTTCCTCTTTCTTTTCTTCGGCCGGTTTCTTTTTGGCGGTTTGAAGGGCTTCGGCCTTGTTCAAAATCGTCAGGTCGATATCCTTGCCGACAAACATGTAATCCTTGATGGAAATCATTTTGCGACAATTATTACAAACGCCTTGAATCGATCCGTTTCGATTGGAGAAGTTGGATTTGGTATAAGCACATGAGGCGCAATAAGTGGCCCCACAACATTGAGCGATGGCTACGTCCTGCATATCCTCACGACAAATCGGGCAGTTTCCATCTTTCAATTTACCGGCGACACGATCGATTACGGCCCCTTCTTTTTCCAACAGTTTATTATAATGTTCGATTCGTTCTTTGCGGAATTCACCGAGTCCCGGATGTTTGTACAGCACGGGCCGTTCGACATGTAAATCTCGATCGGTATAGGTCAGACGGAAAATACCGTCGCTCGGCAATTCCCGCCGATCTTTTTCATCGAGTTGTTCGACGTCGATTTTATTTTCTTCTTCATATCCGGCCTCGAGTAAGCGGATCTCGAGTTCCCGGACTTCGCCCAATCGAACCTGTCCGTTTTTGTAATCCAAGAGAGTTCGGGTTATCGGACCAGTGAGATGTTGCAACGCTTTCTTGAATCTCGCATAACTTTCCATTTTGTTTCGGAAAAGATGATTGAGGATATCATGCGGGGATTCTGCTTTAATGCCAAGTTGGCCGGCCATTCCCGCGATGTTTCCGGCGTTGATGTTTTCGAATACCTCTCGAACAACTTCGACACCCAATTCCATGGCCGCGGCCATTTGTTTCACGAATTTATTTTTGACGCGATAAATGAAAGTTTCCATTTTCGGCATTTCCATACAGTCGCGAATAAAGTTTTCTTGGCATCGATAAGATGCGCCTTTCGCGATAATATTCAAATTGGTCATGGAGAACGCGGGCGATATATAATAGGTTAATTCTTGCATCGGCGTCACGTTTTGTGGCAATGACAAATCCATATTTATCCATTTGTCAACATTATTTGTGGCGGACACAACATGATGGTGGAGTGCAGGAATCAACATGCACTTTTTCACGGTGTCTTTCGCCGTGTCATAATCGTCCCAAAATATTCGCCGAACCACTTTACCGCATCCGATGAGATAACTGGAAATCTGTGAGGCGATCGGCGGGGTGAGGCTGGACGCGCCACCTTTAATCATTATGTTAAGATCTTTTTCGCCCAGAAGATCCGAGGCTTTGGAAGTTCCGTTTTTAACCAGAACCACTTTGATATTGTTGATCTCGCCGTTTTTAATATATTCATGAAGTTGTCCGACCTGATATGTGTTCGTGATAGTGAACCAGGTGAACACGTTTTTATCCGGATTCTTCTGTCGTTTCCAATCGATATAAGACATGAAATTCGTCTTGGATTTAAGTTCGAATTCCCAAGTGGTCTTCAAATTGGACGCGTTGCAAAAGATGAATGATGTCGGCAATATATTTTTGTCGGCGTATCTGACGATTTGCAAATTATCAGTTATAACATTATAATCTGCACTACCGCCACCGCCCCTTTTATACTGCTGATTGACAGATATCATCGGGCGAACGATTTCGCGATTCTTGGGAACTGTGTCCATAGCGATAAACGCCAATACAATTAAAGTTTTGCCGATACCGACCTTGCCGGCCAGCACGGTGACTTTCGAATCTATTTCGGTTCGATCGACACCTTTTCTCCATGGCGTATATAAGATATCGGTCGATACAGCCCCTTTTGCGACCGGGAATTTCGGATTTTCTTCGGTGACCTGCATGCATTTAATTAATACTTGCTGATGTTTATAAAGCCGGACTTTAATCCGGTTTTTCAAATCCTCTTCCGTAATCGCCGGGTCGTTTTGACCCAACAATACAGAGACATCTTTGAATCCGGTTCTAACGGTGGTATTCCACGGGTGTCCGTCGGCGGTTTTAATATCCATCTCGGGGAACGCTGTTCCCCGAACCCCTTGCTTTTTTTAAATCCGGAAAACTTTTCCGCGGTGAATATATCGTCTTGAATTTTCCCTTCAGTTTTTAAAAAAACATGGATAAGCCGGAAATGGAAGAGGCGAAAGAAGAACCCGGGAGTGACGAACCGTCAAAGGAAGAACCCAAGAAAAGCGACGAGGTCGCCGAATCGGCCAAAAGTAAACGGACTAAAACCCGCCGGGCGTTGTCGGTCGCCGAAGATCATCTTCCCGCGGTGGTCGAAGTATTGGAAGATTTGCGGGGACAGGTTGGTGATATCACCGATGACAATCTCGATAAATTTATCGGGGAGGCGATGTCGGCCGTCGCATCTGTGAAGATCGAAGGTCCGGTCAAGAAAGAGATCGTGCAGAAAGCCGTGAGTCTTATGGTCGATAAAATTAGCGACGAAGAAGATAAAAAGTTCCTGATGAGAACCACCGATTATTTGGTCAGCCGTATGATTGATATGGTTGTGCGTGCGGCGAAAGGTCATCTTCCGGTGCTGGCGAAACAGGCCAAAAAAGGATTGGCCAAATGTTTTACTTCTTGTAGTCAGTAATATTTTTTGTTTCGAGAGCTTTCAAAGCGTGCCACATCCGATATTTCTCTTCCCATTCGCATGTGGGCGGGTCGCCCCAAGTGTCGCAATATTTGGTGTCGATGGTCCCACCCATTTCTTGGATTTTCTTTGAGATTGGCAGATCGGCACAATTGGTTGTGGCGAGATATTCGATATTGGTTATGACACGCAAATACGGCGGGCGGTCGTATTTCTGTTCGACAAGATTGTTTAGTAGTTCGGCCCCGGATTTTAAATCGGTTTCGGCCGACGTTTTACTCTCGGTTTTCGCGATGTGTCGCGAGATAACACGGTTCACCGATATTCGGTTGGGCGTCAAAACAACGTCCACGATTTCATAGGGTCGCCAATTTATTTCGGCCTGTCCCATTTCCTTTAATCGGGCATTAATCCAAGAGAAATGGTCGCAATTGAGGAACGATTTAGGGTTGTCGGGGTCGGAATTCACGCGATTCATCCCGCTGGGGTGGCCCCAAGTCAAAATATGGTTGTTGTCGGAAATCAGCGGCATGATATTTTCCGCGTGTTTGCCCCATAGGACGAATACGATGTTCTTGATTTGAACCTGTATTTCTTGGATTAATAAAGTGATATAATCTCGCCAAATCGCTACGTGAGACATGGGCTTGTCGATTTCCACGGTGAGGGCGGTGTTTAAAAGTAGAATACCTTGTTTGGCCCATGACATGAGATTGCTCGATTTCGGGATGTTTTTATCGATGAGATTTTGATTGGCCAACGCTTTAAATATGGTCCGAACCGACGATTGAAACGTGTCGCACGAAAACGCGAGACCGTCCGCCACACCTTTTTTATGATACGGATCCTGACCGATGATAACAATCAGAGGCCGGTCGCCTTGTGGGAACGGGCAATGTCTGAACGCGTTGAACACCTGACCGACGCAAGGCGTCATGGTTTGACGTATCGGATATAGATCGTCAATGACTTTCTTGAGTGCCGGCCTCAACGCTTTGGCCCGCACGATTTTCTTCCACGATTCGGGAATGTCCCGCATGAGATCATTGGCGAATGTCATCGGGGAACGTAGTTCCCCGAACCCCTGTTTTATTAAGGAAGTTTGCAAGGTATCGCGATGTATCGCGATATACCTTGGTTTCTTGCTATATTAACATTAAAAAATCGCTTCAATCGTGAAAACCGTAGGTTTTCACACCTTTCCATATTAAGGAAGTCTGCAAAAAAACTCGGTGTTACAGAAGTTCCAATGCTTCGGCTGCGGTGGGGCGACGGCCTGGATCGGTTTCCAATAGGTTAAGAATGAATTTTCCGGCGTCGCTATGATTTCGAAGGCGATATACGACGGATCCGATTTCGGGTCCTTTCGACATACATTCCCTAAATTCAGGAATAGGCGATTCGTATAGAATACTTCGATTCTTGGGTTTTCCGAGATTCTGTATGATATCTACAATCGCGTTGTCTTCGTCGCACGACTCGATAAACGGCTGGCCCATGAGGGTTTCGTAAAGCACGCAACCGATCGACCATATATCGACCTTTTCATCGGATTTGTTAAGTTCGACAAGCAATTCGGGGGCGCGATACCAAAGAGTGCTGTATGAGTTCGGATTGTTCTTATTACGGCCGAAATCCATTTCACAGGGTTCGACAGAACTGCCCCAATCACATAGATATGTTTTATAGTCCGCGCCGAGAAGAATATTCGATGGTTTGATGTCGGTATGAATTATTCCCCATTCGTGGGCGAGCCCGACGGTTTTCAATAGGTCTTTCGCGAGACGAAGTACGTATGCGGAATTTTGTGGATTGTCATCGATTATATCGACCAGTTTTTTCGGTATGTATTCCATCACGATCGACTTTTCGTCGACGTAATATAATTCGGGAACGCCTTGACCCTTTAAAACCGAAAGGGCGGTTGTCTCCGCTTTCAATTGTGTGGTTTCTTGGGTTTTATAATCTTTTTGGACGACATAACCATATGTTTTACACGGAACTCTAAAAACGTTTGAAAACGTTCCCCTCCCGATTTTTTTGACGCGTCTTCTGTCCTCCATCGGAAGTATATATTTTAAAGTAAAACATAAATTCAATTTCCGAATTGAACATGTTTTTAAGAAGTATATATTTGAAGATGGCCTCTTCGAATTCGAATATTCTTTACACCGGAAAAGGTGATTCCGGCAAAACAAGTTTGATTTGTGGGAAGATGTCGAAATCGGATATTAAAGCGTTTACGATCGGCGCATTGGATACGTTGCACGCGGAATTGATCGGCACGCACAACATCGCCTTGGAAAACTATACGATTCGCGATCTTATTGAGACTGTTATGAACATCAATTCCTTCTTGGCTTCGGGCGATGAAAAATACGATTTGACACCGGAAGATACAAACATGCTGGAACGGAAAATCGAAACTTACAAACCAAAGAAAATCGTGAGGAAATTCGTGGTTATGACCGAACCATATGACGAGGGATTCTATCGTTTAAACAAATGTCGAACGATGGCACGAGAGACCGAACGTATGGTGGTGACGTGTGGTGGAACCCCGAATATAATCGCCTGGTTAAATCGATTGTCATCGTTGTTCTATACGTATATGCTTAATTACGCCGAGAAAAACGGTCTGGAAATTATTTATCGAAACCATTAAAAACTGAACGGGTTTTTTTGAGAAGTATATATTCAGAGATGGCCTCTTCGAGACGGGTTATTCTTCACATCGAGAAATTGATGAGACAAGATCATGTGTACGCCCCGAATCTAAAAAAAGTGTGGGACGGGATTATCCTGAAAATAACGTCCGAACAAAGTCCGCTGTTGGGGAACTGTATCGGATATCTGTTATCGAATTTAATGCCGACGGATATAACCATGGTGAAAACCGTGTTTAATAACGGCAGTGGATTTCAAGCGTCGATTAATACATTGGCCAATCTAAACTCGAAATATACGACGCACGGCGAACATTGGTCGGATGCGACCGCGATAGCCCATGACAGTAGTCAACAATTGATATTGAGAGGTTTGTCGATTAACGAATGGCTTTTACTGATGTTGATAATGATAGTCATGACGCCGAACAAAGATTTGGAACCGATGCTCAAGAAAAACGATCCGTTGTCGAATGCGGACCAATTGTTCTTGGGTTTGACCAACGAAGAAATAACTTCCTTGGACGAAGAAGAAAAACCCTCGGAATTCAGCGAAATCGTAAAACCGTATATCGAAACGTATGATTATCCGGGTATGATGACGATTCTCAAACCGTATTTTCAGGCCGGCAAGAAGATGACGACGGCCGATGTTAAAATGCTCCCGGATTTCTTACGTCAGTCGGTTCAGGAACTTCGCGACCAGAATACGGGAAGGACTGTTCAAGTGGAAGAACTTCCACAATCCGCCCGGGCTAGAATGATCGACGAAATAAAAGAGGTTTCACAGGCCCCGACAGAATCCAA
>JACCDO010981712.1_pt1 | contig 15912 bp, 23 predicted proteins | sample 7446101 | NCBI WGS metagenome assembly JACCDO01 (sample SAMN15323440, study PRJNA562643) | freshwater metagenome | isolation source: river surface water | place: USA:Blue River Watershed | collected 2017-08-16
ATTCCGCCTTTATCATATAAATCCCAACCTAAAACACCATTGTAAGAAATAGCAAATATACTAGTATATTTTTTGAATACTTCTTGTGATTGTGTTTTTATTACACATCTTTTACCTAATTCACTATAACAATGACTTCGTTTTTGAAGACCGCTTATACTTGTCTCATCTATACATATAATATCTTCTAATTTATGTTTTTTAATTTCATCATAAAATTCTTTTAATTTTTGATTTATATTAATTTCTTTTCCAAATCGTTTATCAGGTTCATGTCTTATTCTTGTTATTTTTAATGTTATATTATTATCATTAACAATTCTATTGATATGAAATTAAATTTGAAAAAATTTGAAATATTACAAGTATAGATAATAAATTATTTTTTAATTTTAACTTTATTAAATAAATTTATATTATTTTAATAATTTAATTTTTATAAAAATAACTATATAAAGATAACTATATAAAGATATCTTTATCTAATTAATAATAATAATGGATTATAAAGATGAATTTGGAACATTTTATAAAATTAAATTATTATATTCAAATTTAAAATTTAATGTAGAAAAACAATTAGAATATCATTTGTCTAAAAAAAATAATCATTATCTTTATTATAAATTTATTGACAATAAGTTAGTTTATATGACGAATGAATTTAGGTCAAATCATATGGTTAAAAATATTTATCACATTATGCAAAATATAGAAAAATTAAAGGATGGAAAAATAAAAAAATATAGAATATTTAGTCAATTAGAATTAGAAATTTTATGTGATTATTTAAAAACAAATAATATATTACATAGAATTAAAATAGAGCGTGCCAGATTTAGATGTGATATTAATAAAAATTTGTCTTATGATGACTACAGAGAACAATTGAATGTATATAAAACATATTTTGACCAAACTGGCGTAGATTATGAACAAAATAAAATATTAGATTGTTTTGAATTATATATTCAAGTTTATAAAGGATTTTTAAATTTATATCAAAAAAAATATTTATACCAAAATTCAGATGTAGATGCTGATATAAAAAAACCTAAATTTGGTGTATATCTATGGCAAAGGTGTAAAAATTAAATTAAATTCATTTCTAATTAAAAAATATATATTATTTGGCATTGATAAAAAGTAATGAAACCATTAATTATTGACCCTAAGGTCAAATATTATTGATAAAAATATTATTACTTTAATTAAGAAGTTTCTTTAATTAAAATTGATAGTATTTTATACATCCAATAGATTTGTAATAGATACAATCCGATAAATAAAGAATGACCTGTATAGTAATATTTTATTTTATCCTTTGAATTAATTGTTTTATATAATATAAATGATGTATATAAGATTCTACAGGTTAAAAATACAATAATAAAAATTATAAAAATTACGATACTCAGAATCTTATAATTATATTTATGTAAAACTTTAGCAATTAATAAAATAGGTGGTGAAATATTAAATAATAACATTGATAATAATGAAATGTGATGTAATGTTGTTTTTTTAATTAATGAAAATAATATCATTGTTGTAATATGATGAAATATCATTGAATAGTCATAAGTAATTACTGCAATTACTGTTGTTAGTCCATAATCATATATACTATAAGTCAATAATTGTTGTATAATTTTATTTTTCTTTGATTTATTTATAAAATCAAAATAAACATCATGACTATTATCATATGTAATTATAAAAGTCTTTATATACAAATATAGTTTAAGTATGAAATAATTTAAATCCAAAAATGATATATATAAGAAATCATTTGATGTCATAATAACATAAATATTAAGAAAAAACAAAATTAAATTATATTTATATGGAAATACAATTGTTTCTGATTTCATTGTAATTCATTTAATTTATTTAAATAAATCCTTAAGTATTCTTTTTATTAATCTCCAAATAATTCTTCAATGTAATCATAATCGGGATTCTTAAATACTCTTGATGGTTTCATTACTTCTTCTATTAGTTCTTCGTATATCTCTCTATTATTAATACTCATTTGCTTGTAATCAAATTCAAATATGGCTTTATTGAAACTGAGAGAATAGTAATTGAGTTTATTTTTATTTTTCTCTAAGAAGTCAATTGCATTTTCATTTTGTGATAAATAAGACCAATGAATTTTATCAATATTCACATATTTAAATAAGAGTTCTAATCCATTTTTATTAAAGCAAAGTAATTCAAAGTTAATACGAGAAGGATTTTGTTCAAGAAGCTTAATTGCTTCAGGATTTGAATTCATTGATAAAGAATCCCAATTAATTTTATCAAAATTCTCCTTAAGAAATTTAATTGCTTTAGGATGAGTATTTCTTGAGAATGAATACCAATTAATATTATCCTTATTTTCAAGAATCAAATCAATCGCTTCAGGATTTTCACACATATTTATCCATGAGATATAAGAAGGGTTCTTACGATAATAATCAACTGCAGATGGATTCTTATTAAAACCAGTATGATATATCAAATGTGGATTAGCAATTAAATACTCAACTGCAATCGGATTACTATTATAAGAAAATGATTTCCAATTAATCATATCATAATTATCCATAAGGATATAAATTGCATTTTCATTCGCTGATAATGCCTTCCAACTGAGTTTATATTCATCAACCCAACTCTTAAGTTTATAAACAGGAAAATTAAGACTCATTTCTAAGACAAATGGTAAATAAACCTATGAGATAATTATAATCATTTTTTATAACAATAAAAGTAAAAATGAAACAAAAACAAAAAGTTTTTCTTTCTGTTTCCTACTTACCTTAATTTAACTCATAATAACTATAACTACCTAACCACGACACATAAAAGGGACAAGACGACTTCTGTCAAGTATAACAATAGTATCCATATCAAGAATAATCTCTTTTGAATAAGAAATGATAACTCCATTCCGCTGATTTTTGAACCTTGCATACCTCTTTCCAGCCTCACCCTCAATACATTCCCAGATATCATCAGAATCCTCAAGAAACTGAACAACTTCGCCTTTCATATTAATTGCTGCCATCTTCGGGGACTTCAATAATAAAAAAAGAAATCAGTTTTTCCTTGTTTTCTTTTATTTTAATACATATTTAATAATCAAATAATTCTTCTATTATATCATAACCAGACTCAAGGTATTTAAGGACTCTTGATGGTTTCATTACCTCTTTTATCAATTCTTCTTCAAATTCCTTAAATCTCTCATTATTTTTCATTTGATTGTAATCAAATTCAAATATCGCTGGATTATGTGATATGAAATGATTCCATTCAAAATCTTGAAAGAAATCTTCAGAACTATATTCAAGAAAGAAATCAAATGCAATTGGATTTTTATTTTTTAATAAATAAGTTGTGAGACTTCTGAGATATTTATAATCAACATCAGATTTATTCATAAGTTTTCTATAATACTCCTTAAATATCTCAATTGCTTTTGGATTGGGATTAAAAGCTAATCCTTCCCATACAATCTTATGAGGGTTTTCTTTAAGAAAAGAGACTGCACTTGGATTTGATGACAAGTGATAGTAATCAATAATTTCAGGATTCATCAAAAGAAACTCGAGTCCATTTTCATTCGTTGATAATAATCTTGATTTTATTTTTTCTTTTGGTATCCACTCCAATAATTCCATATGACCATCCTTAAACTCAAATATAGATGAATTTGAAGATAAATTAGCCCAATTAATCTTATCCTGATTTGCCTTGAGTAAATGAATTGCCCCTGAATTGGAAGAAAGAGCACTCCAATTAATCTTACTCTCATTTCCTTTAAGAAGCTCTATAATAGCCGGATTAGAGTTGATACATAAATACTCAAAATAAATCTTATCAGGATTTTCCTTTAAAAACTCAATTGCTTTTTCTGAAGGATTAATACAGAAACGCCGCCAATCAACAAGATTCTTATTTTTGATTATCAACTCAAACGCAGCCGGATGAGGATTCTTTGACAACTCAAACCAATTCAAATAATTGAAATCAATTGAATCTCTCAATTTCCATCTAGCTTCATTCATACTCATCTTTCGGCAACTTTAATGATTAAAATCATATTCATTTTTTGTGAATAATAATAAGAATACTCAACAAATCTTTAAATATCTTTTTATTATAGAAAGATATTTAAATGGATTCTTCTCAACCTGCTGATAATATAACAGACCTTTATGATAATATTAAAGAGTATTATAGAGATAATAGTGATAATAGTGATGAATTAAATAAAATAACAGAAATTTATGATACTTATACTGATAAGTCTAATAAATATAGCTTAGATTATTTTATATTATATAGATATTTATCACTATTAAAAAATATACATGATAATACAGAAGAATTATTGATTGGTATTGATGAAATATTAAATATTAATAAAATAATTGCGTATTTAGAACATCATATTTTATTAGAAAAAGCAATAGAAAATGAAGAAAATAAAATAGAATATAATGAAACTAATTTTGATTTATTAATTACTAGATTTAAAAAAAATAAAGAAAATATCAAAAAACTCTTAAGAAATTATGACTATAAATTTTATCAAAATAAAATGCCTACTATTTTTAAAATTATTATAGATAATACTTTATCAATTAAAAATAGTCGTTTTTATAATCAAATTAGAAAAAATAATCTTATAGAATTATTAGATGAAGAATTAAAAATAGAAAATCTATTAAGTAAATTAGAAGAAATTAAAAGTTCTAAATCAGAACTCTTTTTATCAGCTTTTGAAAAATTTAGAGAAAGCAAAATAAAAGCAGATAGAATCATAGAGTTAGCTTTTAGAGATTTATACCAATTATTTGAAAAAGATTTTTATTACACAACTAAGTTAAAAGATTATATTCAAAGTAATTTTAATGAAAAGTTAGATAAAATTAAATCTGGAACTACAAATACATATACATATACAAGTGGTATTTTAAAGCAAAAAAAAACAATACCTGTTGCTTTTGGAGGAGAAAATAAGAAAAAGACAAGAAAACTCAAAAAATACATTCCCTGAAAAATGATTTAAGGAATAATTGATAATTCTTATTATTATTATCAAATATTAATCAATGTATAAAAAGTTGTTCTTATTATTCTTGGCAGCTACTGGCTTAAGTATATCATATGGATTTAATTTAAGGAATTTGGTATTACATAGAAAGAATTTTATTATTGCTCTAGGGTCTTCCTTTATTCCTCTTAAAAGAGTTAATTCTGTTTCTGTTGGAATTGATGAGAAGGCTGAATTGAAGAGATTATTGGAGGAAAAGGCGAGACTAACAAAGATTTTTGATAGTCAAATGAAGAATGTTGAGAGTCTTCCTAAACTTGAATATGAATTTGTTCCATCAGTAAATTTAAAACCACTTACAATAATCACTAAGATTATTAAAGATTTGAGTGATAAGTCTCCTGATATCAATAATAAAGCCATCAAAACTATTTATAAATTTCTATCATCTACTAATCCTTATCGCTCTAAATCATTCATATTTTTCAATAGTATGCTTAGAAATACCAAATATAATATAATTATTGGAAATTTTGATGATTATGAGATAATGACAGTAAAAGAAGCTGATAAATATGCAGTTTATGATGTTAAACTTGAAACTACTTTTAAGAAACTGATGATTAATAATATTCAGATTTCTGGAGAAAAACCTGAGATTACTATCAGATGTCTTTTTTCTAAAGATATTAATGATTATTGGCTTATTGATGGTATGTTCATCAAGGAATAATAAAAAATTGATTTTCTTTATTTTTATTCATAATTAATGATTCCAATTATTATTTTGATAAATATATTTATCAATCTTTTTATTTTAACTTTTATTTCTAGTGAAAATACTCATAAATGAGCTTTATAATAAAAATTGATTTTAATTTTTATAAATATGAATAATCATATCAATATCAATGATTTCAATAATTGTTTTAATGAATATCTTTATGCTCCTTTTCATTTTAATCTTTATTTATTTTATTATAAATATTAATAATTACTATTCTCATTTAAATAATAGTAATTGGAATAATCATTATAATAATAATGATATAGAAGCAAATTATATTCATAATCTTCTGAAAATACTTAAAATTGAGATGAAAGGTAATTCTTCTGTTAAATCATTGTTATCCATCAAAGAAATTATTGATATCAAAAGATACATCAATAATGAATTGAGAAAAATAAGCAAAAATGATGATAATTATCAAGAATTTATTGAAATTAAAAATTTCTTGAGAAATCATTGATATTTATATTTAAGCAGCTGGTTTAGGAGCGTTTTTTGAGGGGAAATGATGGGAGATAAGGCGTTGAAGAATGAAGAATGTAACCTCTTCACCCTCCTTTACATTAAGAATAGCCTTGAGTTTATCATCAGGAAGAATGATACGACGATTGGTGGGTTTATTAAGATTATGTTCTTTTACATAACTGTTGATATATCGAGTGATATCAGTTCGTGATTTCTCAGTTCCTCGAGGAACACCAATGAAATCACAGAGTTCATCTGAGATTTTATTGGGTTTGGCAAATCCTGAAGGTGATTTACGGGCATTATCACGCTTCTTTTGAATCTTATCAACAATCTTATGGAGTTTATCATAACTCTTAGCTACTTGACGAAGAGCAACTTGAATCTCCTTATTAAGAGTGGTAAGAGCAGTTAGCTTTTCAGTTAGAACCTGAATTACATTATCACCAGAACTCTCCTTATCTTCACTAGCTACCTCTCCTACAACTGCATCCTTGGAAACTTCCTTTGATTCAGCTACTACAGGAGCTTCTTTTGAGGCTTCAGGGGCAACTTTTGCAGCTTTGGGTTTAGGAGCAGCTTTCTTTACTTCAACTGGAGGAGTAGTAGTTGCAGGTGCAGGGGTTGCTACTGGAGCAACGGGAACAACTTCTTTAACATCACTTGATTTCTTTGCTGGAGCCATTATTTATTTTATGAATATTAATTTAATTAAATCTTTATATCATTTTTTAGTTTTTCAAAAATCCTTACCATTTCCTTTTTATCTGCGTCCAAGATTTTATTCCAATTTTCTTTTTTTATTGGAATGTATTTAAAAAGAACTATTAAATCACCCCCACCAATACCCTTATTTTTAATTATATGAGATATTGAAAAAGGTTCTATTTTTATTTTCAATACCTCCTTATTTACAAATATTAATTCCCCTTCTGCCCCTATTATATATTCAATAGTATCAATCTCCATATCATAATAAATATTTATCTTATTATCATCCTTCTCATTCACTTTTATGAATTCATTTCCTTCAGTTTCAGAATCATTCTCACTTCCACTCCCACTTCCACTATTAATACTATTAGTATCATTATCATTAGCATTATCATTAGTATTATTATCATTATGATTATCATTAGTATCATTAGAATCAGTATCATTAGAATCCAAATGATAAAATCCTTTGTTTATGGTGATATCATTAATTAGATTCATATTAATGGTTATTTCATGTTCATTATCATTATTATCAAAATAATTGATGATGTGAATTGGGTATTTTTTACAATCAAGATTTATAAATACAGGTTCAATAAGACCCTTAAGGAATAATCTCAATTTCTTTTTATTATTACTGAAATAATTATGATAAGTAATATCAACATTAATATTATGTTTTCTTATTTTTGGTTTCAGATTAATGAAACTTTTTATAATATCTCTTAAAAGAGTCGAGTTTTTGATATCATTGAATGTTTTTATCCAATCATCATAATTATATTCCTCTTCATTATCAAAATTAAATTTAAATTCTGATACATCACCATTTATAATTGAATTATAAGCATTAGTTGCATCAATGAATTCCTTTATCTTCTTATTCTTCTCAGCTGTATCTGTAATTGTATTCAATTTATCTGGATGAGACTTTAAAGCAATCTTCTTATAAGTTCTCTTAACCTCTTCTATTGAACTATTAATAGGTAGATTTAAAACCTCATAAGGATTTTTGTAATTATTAAAATTCATTTAAACATATAAATGTTGTTATTTTTAAGTTGATTTAAAGTTTTTAATTAAAAAATAACAAAAACTTATTATTCTTGTTATTTTTCATACTTACCTTCTGAGAGTTCTTAAGTTTTCAATTAATAATAACTAAATCATCATAATCTTCACCTTCATCACCGGAATCATACTGATATTCATAGAAATCATCTCCAATCACTGTATTTGCCTCATCATCATCGTCGTAAATGATATATAAATCTTTATCATCAATTATATAATTCTTTCCAATCATAACTCCGATGGAACATTCAGAGCCGGAAACAGTCCAATTGAGAAGCAAATAGAAATTGTAATACTTGAATAGCAAACGAGACTTATCAATCAAGATAAATTCTTTGCTCGAAGGTGATGCAGGAAGCTTAAAATAGATGTCTTCAACTAATAAAGGCGGTGAAAATTGAGTTTCATCGCTGATATCAATGGAAATCTTGCCAAAACAGACAACATCATCATTGTTATATTCATAGATTTTATGAATGAAGCCCGAATAGTCTTTATCAAAGGCAAACTCATCAAATCCATCAAAGAAAAGTGTAGGATAATACACCATAATATTAAAGTTAAATTAAGAATAATCATTTTTTATATATTATTCTTAATTTCAATACATAAATAATAAATATAATTATGAATATTATTAGAATGAATATTGATAATTGTATAGGTTCGCGAGGGTCTCATTATGATATTTCCTTATATATCTTTGAAACTTTGAAAGAGATTGAATATAAATATAAAGAAAAGGATAAGGAGAATGAGAAGGAAAACATTAATTACCTTAAGAATTACATAAAATCAGTTATTGTGAATGATTTTATAAAAAGAAGTCTTTATTATATTAATTTGGAGGAAAATAAGGATGAGAATGAAATCAAATCATTGCGTTTATTGGAAATTGCAGATAAACTGAAAAATGAAAAGTTTTTAAAAGAGATTTTAAAGGAATTGAAGCAATTCTATTTTTAAATATCCATTTGAATAATTAGAAATGATTAGTTATATAGATAAGGCTTCTATTAAAAGTCATTTTAGAAGTCCCTATAATCTACCTGAAGTTATTTCATATATAGATGAGATGGATTCCATTTATGAATATGAAGAGAATAATATTAAGATTGTTGTTTATTATAGAAAAGCTAAAGATAATCCTGATTTTGATTTAATCAGAAGAGTGGTTAAAAGAGGTAATACTATTATTAAAAATAAGAAATTTAAAATTATATTATTATTATCTTCTGCAAAAAAAGAATTTAATAAAAATAAAAATGAACCTCTTTCCACCAAAAATACCAATTCAGGTTTTACTTATGTAAACAGAAATGAAATTTTTATATTCAGAAAAGAAGAATTCCCCAAAGTTATTATTCATGAGTTAACTCATCATGATACTAATATTCATACTGATTATATTAATCCCGAAAATAAAAGGAAATTATTGGCTCATTTTAATTTACATCCTCGTTCCAATTTTATTCTTAATGAAGCCATTATTGAATTATGGGCTACCATCAGTCATCTCTCATTCGTATCTAAGGAATATGATATTGATTTTTCTGAATTACTGGAAAAAGAATTAGAATACTCCTTATATAAAACTCATCAATTATTAAGTTTAAGGTCTCCTAATAATCCTTATTATGACCAAGCTAATATTTATTCTTATATAATCTTCAAAACTATCTTCTTCTATCACTTCCTAGAATTTAAAAAAATTTATACATTTCCATATAATGATACAAAAATAACTGATTTCCTACTTACTCATTCCAATCTAAAAATAGTCAAAAAGAATCCATCCTTTAATCTCAAAGGAAAACTCATTCAACGCCCCTCCAATTCCTTATGCTTCATGCTATTCAGCGACCTATAATAGAAATAAAGCGAAAACCCAAGAATTCCCATTAATACCAACAATAATAAAATCTTATAAATCCAATTATCCTTAAATGGACTACATGTTCCATTTATCATATTTATATAGATATTTCTATAATCCTTATATATTTATTTTTCTTATTTATCAGAAGAAAAAACAATAATGAATTATGGTGAATATTTGAAATGTGAAAATAGTTATTGTGAAAATCAAAAAGATAAGATTCGTATTGATAATAAATTGATTGAAGTTCAACAGAAGATTATTAAAGCAAAGACTATGAAAGCTCAAGAGAAATATATCAAAGAATTCAATAATTTAAAAGTAATAAAGAATCATTTAGTATGTATGATAAATAATTGTAGATTTCAATTATTGTATAATTTTAAGGAAAGTTTGGATTTATATAAATCTAAAATGAAAAAACAAAAGGAAATTCCAACTATTATAAAAAGATTGGTTAGTGATACTGAAAATCTTTTAATTAAACCAAAGCTCACCAATAAAGAAATTAAGGAAATAGAAATAAATATAAACAATCTCTTCTATTATTATAATTATTTATATAATGATAATTTTGAAAAACTCAACAGATATAAATGATGATATCAGAGAAAAATTAAATGAATTTATATTGAAATCATTTAATGAAACTCGTTTATATACTTATGATAAAGTTGTTTATTATTCTAATAATGATTCTAATAATGATTCTAATAAAACAATAATAGGATTTATTGGAATAAATGATTTTGATGAAACAATCTTAATTTCTCAATTATGCACTGATGTTAATTTTAGAAATAAAGGAATTGCAACTCAATTATTAAAATTCATCGAAACTACTTTTAACTCTAATTTAATATTATATATCAAAAATGATTCCAATTATAAAAAGTTATATGATTTTTATACTAAAAGAGGATTCATTGAAGTTTATAATGATTCCATTAAATATAAAATGAAGAAAAATAAAAGTCATATTAATTACTGATATCTACCTTCTATCAATTTCTGAAGCCTTTCTGCGCACGGTTTAACACTGAGATTTTCAATGATATAATCTCTTGGTTTATATGAATCTAATTTACTTAAGAATAATTTGAAATTTTCATCAAAATCATTGGAATCGTAAAAAACTTCACCACATCTGGAATCCCAGTAAGGAATAGTAGTTGCAGGATAAGGAGGATATTCAACTCCGTTTTCTTGATTTAAATTAGTAACTCCCCATACAAATAAAGGCACATTACAACTCATCATTTCTTCAATGGCAAAACCTTGACTTTCATGTCTACCCAAAACAATGGCAAATCTTGATTTTTTAATATCCATAATGAAATCATTTTCATCATATTTATTACTATAATTATAAATAATAATATCATTAATATTAAATTTAAATTCTCTCAGTTTACTAATTAAAAATGACATTTCTTCTGATTTTCTGGTTTTATAATAAATTAAAATCTGAGTTTTATTTTTATTATTATCAGAATCTTCATTTTCATCTGGTGTGAATTTATCAATATTAACTGGAAAAGGAAATGAAGCGAAATTTAAAACTAAATCATAATTATTTTTATAAAAATCAATACACCACTGAGAAGGCTGAATATAAATTACATTATCTCGTTTAACATTAATTAAATATAAATTTTCATTAGGTAAAACACAAAAATGGGGGCCGAATATATATAATTTCTCAGGATATTTATTGATATCAACTGGACGGTCTGGACTATAAATAATTTTGTATTTATCATTATCAATATCTGTCTCTTTACCATATTTATATTCCATATTTAAATATTTTAATACCATCTCCAATCCCTCCTTATTTTTGTGATGTATGTTATTTTGCCTATCATTAGATATAATCAAAAACATATTTATATTCAATTATATTTAATTACATTTAATTACTTAAATAAAAATCAATGAGTTTTATTTAAGGATTTAGTGTGGATACTTATTATTATTCTCAAAATTTTAAATATCATCAACAAATGTTAATTCATCATTTAATTCATTCAACTCCTTATCATCAATGGTTGTTGATCTATTATTATAGAGATTTCCTAAACGGTCGCTCAACTTAAAATCAGCAATAAGTGATGATATTTGGTCTGAATTTAATTTATAATTAATACTAACTTTAGTGTTTGTTGGAGTTGGTTTTGTTATTATAACTATATCACCCTTTTCTATAAGAATTCTCTTATTGAACTTCCTTAGAGACCCACATATAGTTCCAATACAATCAAGATTGGAATTTGAAATGACTAAACATCTACAATTTCCAAGCATCTTTGATACGAATCCATATTCCTCCAATTCTTCATCAAAATCATATTTAAGCTGTTTATTTTTATTAAAGGTCTTATTATTCTTCTTATTTCTAATACTTGATTGATATGACATCTTTATTTATTAAATTATATAATTATATTTATTTATAAATAAAAATCATTTTTTTTCATAATAATTATATAAAAATAAAAACTTAAAGTAAAATAATTATGACTGATAATTATCTTAATGATATTTGGAGCTTATATTTTCATGACCCTTATGATATGAATTGGGAAACAAACAGTTATAAATTTATAACTACTATGAGTAGTATTGAAGATTTTATTAATGTTTATAAGAGTTTCTATGATTTGTGGAGTAAAGGAATGTTTTTTATTATGAGAGAACATATAATGCCACGATGGGAAGATGAGAATAATAAGAATGGTGGCTGTTTTTCTTTTAAGATTAATAAGAATGAGGTTTATGAGAAGTTATTTGAAATTACTTCTTTAATTCTTGGTGAAACCTTAGGAAAATCTGATATAATCTCTAATAATATTAATGGTATCTCTATTAGTCCAAAAAAAAATTATCATATCATAAGAATATGGATTAAAAGTAATAGTAATCTGGCAAAAGAAAACTATAATTTAAATATTCCCAATTATTCAACCTTAATGTATAAATCTCACATTGAATCTATTTAAACTCTTGATGATTTTATTATATCTTTTATTTCTGTCTTGATAGAATTATAATGTTTTGTGTTATATTTGATATTAACATATTCTTTCAATTCAGTAGATATATCTATTATTAAGATTTCAGCCATATTATTCAGATTACGTATCTTCCATTTACCATCTATCTTAACTAAGCAATCATTATTCTTTTCATATTTTATATTTCTGTTTTCTGGAAAATCATCATTGAAATGTTTTAGTTCTATATATCTAGGTATAATTGAAGTTTCATTTATTTTTAACTCTTTTATAATATTATCAATATTTATATAATCAGTTCTTTCTGAACCATAATTATTAATATCAAAATTACTAGTTGCATGAATAATACTTCTAGGTTTACAATTATTATCTTTTATATGTCTTGATTTAGCACCATGTGTTGAAAAATGCTTCATACATCTTGGACATGTTAAACTATCTAAACCATTACATTTCTTAATATGATTATCCAAATGTTTTTTAGTTAAATATTTTTTATTACATTTATTACATAATAACTCAATTCTTTTTTGCTCATCTGAAGTATTCTGATGTTCCTTTAAGTTTTCATTTGAATCACCAATTTCACTATTTTGCTCAATTATTTCTTCACTTAATTTTAAGTTTTCATTTGAATCACCAATTTCACTATTTTGCTCATGTAAAGCATTCAGATGCCTTTTAAAATTAAAATTTTTATTTGTTTTATAATCACAATGTTTACATGAAAATATTTTTTTCATTATGTAAATGATATGAGTTTTATTTTTAAATAATTGATAAATAAATATAAATAAGTATGAATAAATATAAATATTATAATTACTATAATAAATGACTTCATTTGAATATCTGATTAAAAACAATTTTGAAATATTAAGAACTCTGTTTCATATTAATGAAAGTAATTTAACTATTCTTAATGATAAAAAAAGAATAATAAGGAAAGATATTTATATATCAAGAATTTATGAAACTCTCCCAATGATAAAAGGATTATTGGATGAAATCCTTAAAGACCTATTATTGATAAAAACTGAAATTAAAGAAGTATTTAATGAAGATAAAAATGAATTTATTTATACCATTAAATTTAATAATTCAAGAATAAATAATTATAAAGTTTTTATTAAACTGACTCTTAAAACTAAAAATAAAATAAATGGTTCTATTTATTTCATCAATAAAAATAAAGATATAAATATCATTGATAATATAATCATCAATATTATTCTCAACTACTATAAATCAGAATTTCTTGAAAAAGATTTAAAGAAACTTATTGATAATCTTAGTCATCATTCTTTTGAGCTAAACATAATCTAACTGTTCCCATTGAAGCAATGCTGTATTGAAGGATGATTGGATAGGCATTTTTAAGATAAATTTCAACAGTGGAACAGAGATTAGTGCATTTTGTGAAGATACTCAAATATTTCAAACTGAAAACTCCCTGAACAGGTTCTAAAGAATTTTCATTTGTTTTTTTCATATTAATATTTTGAGATTTTTCTGTTCCTAATACAGTCTCTTGACAACAGAATTCACCCTGACAACTCAATATTAATTTATCATTCACATTTTTAATCTCCATATATTCTGCAAGATTATGCATATCCCTTATTATTTTCTGTAAGTAAGCTGAAGGCATCGTTATGATTGTATTAAAATCCTGTGGTGGAATATCCACATTAACCACATCAATATCTAACATTGATAATTTATAAGTGGTTTTCACATTTCTCTCACTATTCTCAATAGTTATTCCAAGAACATTTGGATCTGATTTTAATATGAATAATGAAAGAATATCACTCGATGTTATCGTCTTTATTAACATATGAAATTTAAGCATATTTATTCCCACATACAATTTCTTTTCACAATAATACTTCTCAAATTTATCTGCATCCAACTTCAAATGAATCAGAACTATATGAGTATTATCTAAAGCAATTATTTTCATTCCAGTATCATCAAACTCCAAATTAACATCCATCAATATCTCCTTCATTGCATCTATTACTAATTTAATAGTAGAAGCCTGAACTGTTTTTATATTCAATAAATATTCACTATTACTACTACAATTACTCATTCCTATAAAAATAAATACGAACACATCTTTAAATCTAATTTTACCATTCTCTCGAATTATATATATATCTACTTGGATCATCAGGTTCTCTTTGAGGTGCTTGAGGCATTATCATATTTGATGTTAATTCACCCAATCCACCAAAACTCGGATTATTAACAAAATCTAAACCCCTATCATACATTGCTCTTCTCGCTAACTCCTCTTCAGTCATTCCTCCATCCCTTGTCTTCTTAATCTTATCATACTGATACTTAATAATCTGATATAAAGAACTATAATTGAGTGTTTCCATTATTATTATTATTGATTATTATTATCATTATCATTATTTGCCATTGAATTTCTGACATTATCTAACATTCTTTTCATTTCATTATCATAGGCATCACAAGTTTCCCTCACTTCATCCCACTTAGATTTATCCTTTTCAACCTCTTCAGGTATATCCCATAATTCCATTAAAGTCTTATTTATATCATTATTGTTTTTATCAAATATCTCTTTTATTATTTCATCACTAATTCCAATAGGAGCTTGTTTTAAAATTACTTCCATTTTATATCTTCCAAAGATTTTTATTTTATTATGACGAGAAATTGATATAAGGATTTAGTGGTAATACTTATTATTATTCTTAAAATTTTTAGATTCATTTGAAATGACATCATTATCAACGATTTCCATATTAATTCCTGTTTATAATGGTGTTGAATTCTTAGAAGAGTCATTAAAATCTGTTTTTTATCAAACTTATAAGAATTGGGAGGTTATTATTGGTATTAATGGAATTCCTCGTAATTCTCCTATTATTGA
>JACCDO011019931.1_pt1 | contig 15910 bp, 4 predicted proteins | sample 7446101 | NCBI WGS metagenome assembly JACCDO01 (sample SAMN15323440, study PRJNA562643) | freshwater metagenome | isolation source: river surface water | place: USA:Blue River Watershed | collected 2017-08-16
AACCAAACTTTCCAAAAGAAAAGTCGTGCCGCTTGGAAAATCTGACGCAGCAGGTTTTCGGCGTGTGGGAGGCGATGTGCGCAAGATAGTACGGGAAATATGCCTACTTTGAAGGAAATTTCGGCGAGAAAAAGAGTTGCTGCACTAGCATTGAAACTAAAGTTAGCGAATCGCACGAAGAATAATCATGAACAAATCCTGCAATCAGTGCAAGGATTGTCATCTGCACAAGGATTTGCTGCATCAGCACCTTCGTTTGGAACTTGTAATCAGGGAAATAAAAATATTTACGTCGACGATGAAGCGGATCCAAATGACAATACATCGGTAATATCAAATACTTCCGATGAAAATTTGAATGTGCCTATATATAGAGAATCTACCGGTAATCTTAATGATGCATACAACACAAGTAGTTTACATAGCTTACGATTTCACGATTCATCGGAGCAACCTATTGTGTATGGCTTTGGTCATTCAATTGAGCCTTCAATTGCATCAATCGCACCATCAACTATTAACGAGCAGCACCAAATTGAAGTTGAAACTATGAATAATAATGGTAATAATGGTAACATCGACTTTGCTGACACAGATCTTCAGTTTCAAGGTCGAAGTCTAAAGAAGCGTCAAGTTAGTCACGATAGTGACGACGATGAAGAAGAGGAAGATGTCAAGCCCTATCGTAGTTTCATGTTAGATGCAGCGAGTAAAGTAACTTCTACATTAAAGACCATCAAATCATTCGTAAGCAAAAGTGGCAACAGTATTGGCTTAGGCAGTAGCAGTAACATCTTAACGATTAAAGATAATCAATATCCGGATATAGTAGCAGCAGATGGCAGACTTGATGCCGCATCTTTACATGACATGCATTCAGTGGATAGTCGCTCCCTACAGAGCACTATAAGATCATCAACCCCTAACAGGAAAGGTGGCAAACAAAGTCCAGTCAATCATTTACAAGTAATACAAGAAAATAAGCAATTTACGTCAACACAATCATCAGCACCAGTCTTGGTGGTGAAGAAACCAGAAATGGCAAATCAGTATAATCTCCCTCCAAAGGAGGCAACGCCAGTCGGTGTGGCGCCAAAGAAAAAAAGTAAATCAAAAGGGCACGATATGGTCAATAGCCGCAATGAGCCTACCATTGTGGAGAAGTTAGATGTGGCACTGAATCATTTATTGCTTGGACCGCCTAAGAAGCTACAACCACATGACCCAGAGCCCTGGAAACCGCCAGAAAAGCACAAAATATTTTCTGAAGAGCATATCATTCGTCCGGTTACCACAAATGTACCCGAGCAATTCCAAAGTACGCATTCGGTTGCTGAATATCAACAATTATTATCAGCCGGTCATTTCGGAGTCGGCTCTGACTATATACATAGTAACAATAGCAATAAAAACTTGACAATCGCTAATAAACCTCCTGCATTAACGATACCGGGCATCGGTATCAACACCAGCAACGGTAAGTACGATCCAATATTCAATAAAAATCTTGGCAATAATTTGGACACCAGTAATACCACCATATCTACTCCAACCCATCAGTATACCGAGACATTTCTAAGCAAAACGTTAAACAAGGCAGCTAGTATGTTGTCCCTGCCATCAATCACCTTGCACGACCGACACTATGGTCACGCTCAAAAGGTCAGGGAAGACGAACGAAGTCATACTCAAAGTATGACTGCACTGACGAAGAAGATGACTCCCATTACTCAGCTCGGTGGTTATGCTGATAGACATGCGAAAGCTGTTGCTGACACAGATCCAGGCAAAACACCAGTGGTGTATTCCATAAAATCAAATGCACAATCTAGTATATCTGCAGAATTGAAGAACCAAAAAACACCTAATCCCTCGACCCTTAAAGCTGACCCCAATGTGAGTCATGCGAACATGTCGCACTGGAACTCCATTCATAGCGCAATAGAAATGCATAATTCCTTGAATTCATGGCATGATGCAGCCCATGATGCAGTGGAACCGGTGTCGGCCTCCGCCTTTGAAGTAGTTGCTAATTATAGTAAAAACCCCAATTCTTTCCAAATGCGGAAGCAACAAGCCCGGTCCGAGTTGTGGAATAAATTGCATAATCGCTACTCAACAAACGAGTCGGGCACCATAATCCAAGAGAAGAAAAGTGTCGAGCATAAGGAAAAAATGGTCCAATTGCATGACGATATAATGGCCAGTTATGGAGAGGAATTAGGTGACTGGAGTTTTCAAAATGAGACAGATAACAGCGATTGGCAAGAGTATTGGGATGAGCAAGCGCAGGCAATATACTGGTATAACCATACTACTGGTGAGGCATCGTGGACATCGCCAGCATTAGGGCTTGGGAAGAAGTCACCCAAGAGTAAAAAATAAAAAGACATAAATTCTCAGAAACATTGTAAAATATGTATTAATTGTAAACAAAAAATAATGTCTAAAACTACGAACCCCAATCCAAAACGTGTAAAAAGAAAACAGAATACAATAATGTAAATGAGACTAACATCAAACTGCGTCTACCGGACGTCCGGATCCCTCAGTCGACGCGGTGATACCACGAATGTCATGACTACCACCAAATTGATCACTAGAATCGATAATTTCATTTATTCCAAACACTCCAATTCCGCTATACTTGGCCTCACTAATACAGCGACTATTCCTAATGGTGAGCACACCCCAACATTCTATGGGCTGACAGTCGTTGTGACCAGTGCTGACCTGTTCTATCAATTTCAATTTGTCGCTTACATTTTTTGGTGAGCCATTGATTGATACGAGAGTGACATGGGTGTTCAACAAGACTCCATCACTACGATTCATTACCACGAATTCCATGATAGACTTTCCTCGTAATAATGCATTTTTAATAACTTTTAATTGATGCCCAGTGTCTGGTGGAAGCAGTCTACACAAAGGAAAGCCACTGAAACTGTTCTGATTGTATAAGAAGATTCTACAGAATTCATCATCAGCAAATACCATTAACATATCATCAACAGTGTCTAATGACTTCACGGAGGAACTCGATGCAGTGCATTTGATCATAATTTTACACGATTTCGGCATAACGCTAGACCAACCACATCGGGCATCCGCTGCAGGAATCGGTTCGTACAGTTTATCAAAGTCTTTCAATAACGAAACAGGAATCTGCGCTAGTATTTCATTAACCTTATCTTCTCGGACTTTCAATAACTTTTCATTCGCTCTAATAATAGACTCGCTTCCGTCTCGCTTTTCTGCCGACAGCACCACCGGCTCCTGCACCTCGTCACCAAGATAGCAACGCTTCTTCTTGGACATGGCACTATTTTCGACTATGTCTATGTCTGTTGAATCTTTGACGACATTTTAGGGATTATAAACCTACCTGGTATAGGGATCTGAATATTAACATGTATTATTGTAACAATATTATTTACCAAATAATATAATATTTGACGACCCTTGTTGGATCGGCATTTATCTAAGGAACAACATGGAATGGCCGATTTCAGTGAGATTTATCCTACTGACCGCTTTGAGTGTATCTACAGGTTGATTGGATAGTGTAAGAAACACCATAATAACACTTCCGTGTCCAACGGCAAATTGAATCAGTGTATCACCGACCACTCTTGATCACTTCTTCAATACGATGCAATGGAACCAACCCGGCCCCGGAGTTCCTACTGGAAATGATCTCGGTTGAATCATCAACAGAGTGCGAGTGCGGGCGTGCGTGCGTGTGTGGGTTGGTATAAAGTAGCAACGAGGGACGCAATGGACATTGTGAATAATTTCCTTGACTTGTTTGCACCGGTTAATGCCTTATTGAGCACGGATCACTCATTGATAAGAGTGTTTAGCAGGAGTAATAGTATATGGAAATATCTTGATTTGAAGGATATTCTCGCATTATCGGCAACCTCCAAGACCATTTCATCTAAGATATGTATTGATCAAGGCGCAATACATGATTTGATAGTGAATAATAAGAAATGTAGCGAAATATGCAAATACAAATTAGTATTTGAATCTAATCGTATCAGTATTGGTGCGTTAAGAAGTATATTACATCATATTGTGGTCACTACAACGACCGCAGTTCTAACTGTCGATCTTACTGGTACAGTAAACTTGAATCTAGGAAGAATAACTATTAACAAAAATATATTTAATACATTAGATTTTTTATCGACATTAGGAGGAACATTTAAGACATATGGTGAGGAGAAAGGTGTGACTGAAACAGAGTTGGATGATGTCGATGATAAGATTGATAAGTTTTTAGAGATTTCGTCAGTTGATGAATTTGACGATTTTAAACCTCGCCATCCACAGCCTCGGGATAAGACTCATCGCCGAGGTGACAGTTACTTTAATTCTGATATTACAGAAACTATCAACAATGTAGATACACTCGAGCTACAGAACTTCGCCAAAATGGCTTTAGATGCATTAGAAGAGCCAGCGATTAGTGACGTCACAACTGAGAAACCATTTCTTTCCCCTAAGGCAAAGATATTACAACGGAAAAGTAAAACGGAGAATTCTTAACTTTTTTGTTTATTCGCTCAGTTTGTAATTAATTGTCAATATACCTGTAATTCTTTTCTTGTAAATTCCATGTTGCTCGGTACCATTGGCAATTGTTCCGGCCGTATGATTGGAGAAGGTTTTAGACAGAGGAACGTCAAGCGGCAGACTTTATTGCATCAATCGAACATACCACGCAAATACTACTTCCCCCTTATAATCTAGGTGGGTGCAGAGATTGGACACTAAGTAAAGTACTGTAAACGTGATTTCAACAGTACCGGTGCGTTTTTAAAAATAGAAAAATAAAGAAAATATCAAGAATTAATGAAATTTAAATATATAAAAAAGGTGTGAATATAGATGGCAAAGAAGCGCGAGAGAAGGAAGTAGATAAAGTCAGAGAAAATGGATCCTCGACAAGGCCTTCGGATGCTTAAGGATCCCATGAAGCTGCGGAAGATGCAGCAAGTGCGGAAGAAGAGATTAGTCGAAGAAACAAAGAAACAAAATGCGGACGAGGGTGATTTAGTGGAGAAAGTAGTGATAGACTATAGCGAGTCACTAACTCAGGTATATACTGCAGAACAAAATTATTTGGCGTATAAATTATTTTCAATTATGGATACGAATAGTGGCGGCTCTATCACTCTTCGTGAGATGAAACGTGTATTTTTAGGTGATACAACATCAACTTTTACCGCATCATTCGATCATCCAGATACAGGTGTCATTTGGGGTCTTGATGTTGATGATTGTGTTGTAATTGATTCATGCGAGGAGCATTCCCCTGCTCACGCGAACCCATTTCTAATTAAAGGAACACGATTAACAAAGATTAATGATATTGACATCCTACCATTCAATAAAGGGTCGTTGCAATCAGTATATAACGTCTTATTACAGTTGCACGATCAAGAAGTGACATTTACTTTCCTCGAACCGCATATAATTATCTCCAATTTCTCATGTATGCTAGATATTGAAGTCGTTGGACACGAATACTCGATAGTTATACCGATTGGAAGTCACTATAACCTAGAAGCATTCGTTGAGCATGTCCGAGAGGCACTGATCAATACACACAAAGCATTCAAGTATCTAATATTTAATATAGTGGAAGATACAAGACAAGTTACATTTAAAAGTGAAAAATACGAATTTAGATTGCTGTTTAAGACTGGCACAAATGCTGCCAGATCAGCCCGATATGCCTTGGGCTTTAATGCCGAGGATACAGAGTCTGCTTATGAACATGTTGGTCAGAGTATGTTGATCAAGTTGGATCTTGGAATTACCAAGGACAAGCTAGAAACGTTGCTCGAGGAGTTGTTCGTCTCCTTCGACAAGGATGGATCAGGAGAGTTTGAATACGAAGAATTTAGAAATTTCTTCGTGAAATTTATGTATACTGAAGAGAGCCGACTGCTGCTAAAGAAGTACGCAGCGTACCGTTTCCGTGATGTTGCACGAGAGGCTGCAATCTTGGAGCGGTTAGAAGAAGAGAAAGTCCGCAATGAAAGAAGGAGGAAATTAAGGAGTAAGAATAAGCTTTTGAAGGAATTACAAAAACAAAAAGATTTAGCAAACAGTAGGGTTGGCGAAGATGGTGTTCGACGGCGCGTGTATGCCCATAAACGTGAGGATCAAATATGTGTACGTCGACCACAATCGCCTTCACCAACCAAATTAAAGCCTTCATTCGACCCAGAGAGCGATCCACTTGCCGACCCTCCATCGCCCGAGAAGGGAGCTCCTCATGAATACGTTGGCATGTCCGAAGAGAGAAAACTTCAAATAGCCGAAGAAAGGGAACAGCAAAAGGAGCATATGCGTCATCTAGCTGAACAGCGTAAAATCGTGTTACAGCGAATATTTGAGGCAAATAAAAAATTAAATGACGAGAATAAGAGGGATGCGAAGAAGGTTGAAGAGGCAGAGCGAAGATTGCACATGTTAGAAGTTTGTCAAGCGCTTAAGAAAAATATACGTAATGCTTTCACAGTTACCTCCGACAAGACTATGAAAGGTATGAGCACCGTTGCCATGAACCTTGCACAGGTCATAGCATCCCCCGCGTTACAGATTTCTCCAAAAATATTCTCACTTAAAGAAGGTGATATTGATCTCGATGATATAGATCTTGTAGAAATACCTGCAGATAAAATGAACCCCGCTACCGTCGGTTACTTTTTGTTACGAGAACCAAAAGTAGAGAACTACATGGTCCGTGAAAGCACCAAGAGAAACACTAATTACGATCCATCAACCAAGCATCCGGCCTTCTTTACCGCAGATTACGAGAGGAAGGCTTCAAGACACAGTGATCTAGCATTGAATGTAGTTCGACAGATTGAGAAGCAGCGTGCCGAGGGAGTCAAATATCGGTTGGATAATGGCATCGAATACTTTGGCAACAAACTCCCCGCGAACGAAGTATTTGTTCGTGCTCCCAAAGTAGCGAAAGTGAAATTTGAAAATCCTAAACAAATTATTCTGAATGGTTTAATCGGTCGAGCAACCGTACAAACTATTAGTCTCTTTGACATGCCCCCCGTGCATGCGCTAGAGAAGAATTCTCCTTTCGTATCGATTAAGTGCGGAGATTACCAGGTAACTTCCGAGATCAACGCCTTCGCTGGCGCTAACTCCGAGTGGGGAGATTTATCGTGGACATTTCGGTTGTATACGAAGCATGACATCGTCATCACCGTATCGTCGGGTTCTGTCATCAGGAATGAAGTAATCGGCAGTGCAATAATATCGACCGACGATTTTGTCCAGCTACCAATCACTAAATATGGCGACTTGAATTTCATGGCGACCATCAAGAATCTGCGGACTGGCGTGACCATGGGCCAGATTAGTATTAAATTCTTTGTTGAAGTGGGCGGAGAGTTTGATTGGTACGCATTTGCCTTTCATCGACGGCGAAAAGAGAACATTAAATTAAGGAAAATGAAGAAATTATTGCTCGCAAAAGCCAATGCCGAAGTCACGGAGATGGTACAATTTCCGCTGAAGATTGATATCAATTGTATATACCTTTATGAGCTTATTAACGCGCACTTACTGGTCAAAAACTCCCCCCAAGTTTTCATCGATTGTGGTAATTTTAGTAAACAAACGGATGTGAAAGAAGCTAGCGGGGATGTTGCCGAGTGGAAAGACTTGAACTGGTCATTTCATATGCATTCAGAGCGTTCAAATATAGTTTTTATCGTATCATCTGGATCTGCTACTATTGGTCGCTTCGCTATCAACGGCGAAGCAATCGCTAATTTACCTCGTAGACGATCAGGTAAAATAGATATTATTGGTACTCTAATCGCACCATCTGGGCAAACTGGTAAGATAACGATAGAGGTGAAGATATACTGCACACCTATAGGTGTCAACACCATGGGCAGCTTTGAGTTATCGTCCTCAGCATCCATAGCTACAGGAGTGCGTACAGTCAATTCGTTTTTAGCCAAAACATTTCCCGCGAAGGTCAATGTACTCACCGCGGGGGTCCTAGATTTACCCTCGGTGCACCAGACCACACTTTCCGCAATTGCGGGTTCATCGCAACCAAATTCACCATATTTCATTGTTAAATGTGGTGCTACGGAACGTATCAGTCCAGTTATGATCAAAGCTGGGTCGGAATGCGACTGGGACAATTTGGACATTAGCTTTCCAATGACCGAGAGATTGTCGTTGACGATATCTGTTTATTCCCAGTACCAATCAACATCTATCCTGTCGTTGCCACCATCTCCCCCATCATCACCTAACTCAGTTGACTCGATGTCTTTGTCACCCAGTAAAGGCACCTCGAAAGACGTATATATAGGCAGTGTAACAATTGACGCAGTAGAATTTGCGACGATGCACCAAGACAGCAATGGTAATTTCGAGCTAGTGAAGTTCCTCGTTGACGGTGTCGCGGTTGTGGGCACGTTGAAAATGATATTCCAATTGAGCCAAGAGACTGAAGGCGCATTACTGACCTACTTCCCAGAGGAAACACAAGCATTGATAATGAAGCAAGAGTCTATTTCCTCTCCTATTACTGGCTATGGTTCTTTGTCCTTCAGTGTTAATTCAGTAACCGAAGCCACCAAAGAGGCAGCGCCGAACAAGATTTTATACTTACCAATGTCTTCCTTGGGTGAACTGCCTACTTCCATTCCCTTCAGGATGACAATATCATCAATCGTAGCAGTTGACTTGGCATCAGCACATATACTTATTAAAAATTCTCCTCATATAAATGCCGCTTGTGGCACTTGGGCGGCCATTACTCCAACGCTCAAAAATACAAATATTGCAACATGGAATGCATTAGGATGGTCGTTTTTTGTGCAAGCACAGACATTTTTACGATTAACTGTATGGTCCAACGATAAAGTTATCGGGTCAATCGCCATATCTTGTGATGAATTACTCGAGACCTCGGTAGACGTCAGCACAGGCGTTTCCGAGTTATTCACGAATATTCTAGATGGCAACAAAACGCGTGGTAGATTGCACATCACATTTATTAAAGAAAAACTGAATACAGACCCCTTGGAGAATCCTAATTATTATAAAATTGACGAGATAAACCTTGAACCACCGTTGCTGGTTACCGTTTATACGTTGGCAGTGATGGATCTACGTGCCGTCCATCCATTTAGTCGCAATCACCCCTCATTAAAGGCAACTTGTGGCAAGTGGAAAGACAGCACTAATGCAATTGTGAACGGAGGCAGTGAAGCCAAATGGGAGGATGTGATGTGGGGTGTCACCATGGCTAAAGATACATCGGAATACAAGATTTCCGTTATGTCAGACTCAATTGTCATTGGGTACATTATCTGGAAGGCAATTGACCTGACATCGCAACCCGTCGACAAGCATGGACTCACTCAGGTAGAAGGATATTTAACCGATGGTAAAAGTATAAAAACCGCTGGTCGTATACGCATGGTGTGCCGTCTTGAGGCCCATCCCGATACATTTGATAGTGATGAGAGTCAGGAAACCGATGACGATTTTAAGTACGAATATGACCAGGAGCGATCCATACTTGGGTTACCAAAGAGTTATATTCCTCGCAAGACCCGAATTACCTTTGTGGGCATCTTGATATTCAATTTGGAGATAGCTAACAATAGTACCATTGGCTTCCACCGGCCATTTGTAGCCGTGGAGTATGAGAAAAAGACTATGAAGACACGCCCACAATTCATTAAAGAGAACAAAGTCAAGTGGACAGACTTCGATCCAGATGAATGGACTCTTACTGTGAAAAGACAGATGACTCTTCGCTTCACTGTTGCTTCAAGGACAATGCTAGGCACTACCTCCTTGAACATTCGAGACTTATACAACTCGCCACGAGATGATGCTGGATTTACGTTAGTAAAGAAATCCCTGAACGTGGACGGCTACTACTCCGGTGAAATCAATGTTCAACTTAAGTTACAGCAAATCACAGACAACGACGACGACGACGACGAACTAGATGAAGCATTATTCTTCTACGATCCTTTGTCCATACCATACAACCCCAAGCTTAGAATAGACATTCCATTTATAATCAGGGTTGCACACATCAAAGTAATCGACTTGGTGCCATTGCACTCAATCGGCAAAAATTCACCTGCCGTGGAAATCAAAGTTGGTGACTTCACCAAGACAACGGCAGTATGGGAGTCAGTAGGCGCGAACTGCGAGTGGCAAGATATTGGATGGTCATTCCTGGTATTGAGCGAAGAGCATGTTTTCAAAGTTATTGTATGGTCACGAAAACGGAAAGGTGGCGTATTGGAGTTAAATGCTCGTGATATTTTGTCAGTACCTAGAACACCAGCAGGTGTAACGGTCATCACGGGCTCCTTGCTGCAAGGCTCAATATCTGTGGGTAAAGTGACGTTATATTGCAAAGTGGCGAACTATGTATCCCCAGAAGAGCAAGAGCGAATGCGTTTAGAGGCCGAGGAGCTGAAGCGACCTCCTCGCTTGATAGCAAAGTTCAGCATACTTTCTATTCTGGTGGAAGGAATGACACAAATATACGGCCTATTTAAAAACTCACCTCGAGTCTTGATTAAATTTGGCGCATACGAGAATACCACCGCAGTCGTGTGGGGCGCTGGAGAGAATTGTGCATGGGAGGAGCTTAATTGGATCAACATACCAGTTAAAGAGCGAAGTGAATGTACATTGAAAGTATTTTCAAGCAATGAGTTAGTGGGTCAGATTGTGTTGAAGGCGGAGGACATAGTTAAACTTGAGCAAGACGAGTTTGGCTACACCACCATATTTGGCGATCTAATTGACGGGATTATATGCAAAGGGAAGATAAGCATTGGGGCCAAAGTTGACTATATTGATACCACTATCGCGCAGAGTGTGGATGATGCATCTTCCTTCATCAGTGCATTTCAGTCAGTAAGCACATTAGGTAATGATACTAGCTTAGTGCGTGAGGGTGTTGACGAGGGGAAACCAGTCGATAAGTTAAATAGCATCGAGGAAGAAGTGACTCAACGGATAGATCCTTATCGCACTCGACTTTCCATGGCCACTCCCACGCCTGTAATGACGAAGGCATTTATTATGGATTTGACACTTACTGAACTACGAAATGTCCATTCATTTGGGACAAGTGCGCCACTAGTGAAGTTCCAATGCGGCACTTGGAAGTCATCCACCCGTCAACAGTTTGGTATAACCGACACGTGCACTTGGACTAATTTAGCTGTACCGTTTGTCATGAAGAAAATGACTTTTGTCTACATTACAGTGTTCTCCAAGACAGTTTATGTTGGCTCGGTGTCCATCAGCACCCGCGAGATGCTAGAGGTGCCGAAAGATGAGAAGGGATACGTCACTTTAACTCGAAATATAGAGAACGACAGCGGCGAAGTCGTCGCAAAAATGAAGATGGTAATGACGATTGAGACGATCATAGGGGATATCGAGTACGCTGGACGAGAAGACGATGACGTCATGTCGCAGTCACAGGGCTCCATCGTGTCATTGTTCGGTAAAGATAACTCAATCACTACACCGATAAACATTGAGTTACCATGCACTCTATCAGTGTTTAAGATATTACTTCTCGACTTACCACCGCTCCACACGTTCACGGCGAATTCACCGTATGTGCACATGGCATGTGGCGACTCCAAGAGGAAAACCGCTGCAATTAATCGGGCTGGAACTAATGCCGAATGGCCCTCATTGGACTGGACATTCAACATTTTTAATGACAAAGCAACCTTGCAAATCGTCGTACATTCTTCCTCGGTACTAGCTGGTTCCATGACCATTACTATACCCGAACTGACAAGTATTCCTCCCAGCAGAGACGGGTCTACCGTAATAGAAGGTTTAATCAAGAAAGATAACTCTATCCGAGGTCGAATACAAGTACACACCACAATTCGACCATACAGGAGCCAGGAGATGATCGAGAGAGCTAAATTGTTGGATGTTCCTCCTCTCAAGACCCCACGTTTGATCGGAATGCTACAGATCTCCTTACTCGTTGTCGCCGAATTCTCTTTGTTAACACCATCACTCAACCTCAAGTTAACCTTGGATACGTGGTCCGGTAAAACAAGCGATACCAATTTAAAGAGTGGCATTGGTGCATTCGGCAACCTAGAATGGAATTCATTTCCTGTTCGTGAGAGGACGAAACTGACCGTCAAGGCATTTTATGTCGACGGATTGCAAGGGGTGTTCACCATCTCAGCTGAAGAGCTATTTTCTATTCCACGTGAGCGTGACGGTACATTTGCTATTCATGGACCGTTTTTAGGCATTGACGGGCTGTGTAAAGGCAAGGTAAGTATTTCTTGCAAAGCCGATTTTCAACATGAAAGCAACGATCTGAATGCTGGATCCTCGATGCTCAAAGATAATCCATCGAGTTCTCTTTTTTCAGATGAGCGTGAAGTGCAGGATGTAGTGAATACTAACAGTGTAAGCAACGACTTGCTGCTATCGAATGGACTACCAGTGCCCGCATCCACTTTTTTACTCCTGCAAGAAGTTCATACAGCGGAATTGCGTTCGGTGCATTCCAACAGTTTTAATTCACCATTGGTGCGAGTGGAGTGTGGCCCCACCCGGTTGAGTACAAAGGCGATACCTTACGGTGGTGATGCAGGTATATGGTCTGATTTATCTTGGTCGTTTGCGATGCGTGCAAGAGGCTATATCAAAGTGTCGGTAATGTCAGGATCCGCCTTGATAGGTACCGTTACTATCAGCACTCGCGAACTTTGGGAAGCTCCAAAAGTAAGCGATAATGTTGATTGGAGTGTATTGGTGCGAAAATTAGTCAGACGACACCAAAAGGCCACTCCTAATCCCACAACTTCTTTCGCGGAGAGTGAGGATGATGCACTTAAGAGAGAAAATATTCAAAATGACGATCTGGAGCCTTGCGGTATAGTCCAAATTGTGTTCATGCTACAAGTGAGCAATGTCGAAATAGCTGAACCCAATGCTAGCTTATTACAGGGATCGACAAGTTTATTATCACCCGAGAATGAAACCACCGAGTGGATCGAAATGCCATCAATATATAGTAACGACCCCAATAGTCCCGTGATGCAACTAGATGCTGTTTCTTTGTTGACAAAAGGCACATTCGAATATAAAGATGTTAGCGAGAATGGGTCGAATCATGAGGATACGGATGACGATAATCGCAGCGTGAGCTCAGAGTATAGCAGTAGTAGTGGTGCGAGTTATACTAGCGGTAGTAGCTACTACAGCACTGAAAGTCGCCCTAAAACCTCTCGCACTAGAGACGATAGCGAAGCCGAGAGCCGAAGGACTTCAGAAGGTTCTGTCCCATCTCTAGGTTCGTTACAATCATCCAAGTCGAACGCATCGTGGATATCAGGATCTTCTCAGAGTAATTCAGAAGTATCTACCGCTAGGTCCGACATATCGGATGCATCATCATATTACTCCGCAGGCAGTGGCAGTGAGAGCACCAGTTCCAGCAGGCCTTCTAGTCGAGAGAGTCTGTACAGTGACGACGAATCAATGAACGACGAGGATAGTGCTCACAGTGCAAGATCTTCGAGCTCTGTTGCAACTAGTAACTCTGCCGCTACCGATTTGAATGACGAATATGATGGTAAAATCCCTGTGGTGACCAATGAACAGAGCTCTCGTTGGCTGTCAGCAACTAAAGTGTATGGCGCGAGCAGTAACATGGTCGCACCGAGACCGGTCTTACAAATATCTGACTTCAAAATACTTCAAGATGGCGGTCCAATATTCGACATTTATCCATTAACTTACCTACCGGGCAACGCGCCTAGGGACGCAATCTTCAAGTTTGTGGCATATCAAACCGTCGATATGGTATTCAACACTGTAGTGTCCAGTCTTATCGCAGTAAGTTCAGGGACTAGTTTCACCCTGGATGGAATGACGTCAGTCGTAGTTAATAGTAACAATCGGAAAGTATATCGCAGTCAAAACAATATCTCTGAACTTGCGTTTCATGTGGTACAGAGCGCAGTCGCTGTAGCAGGCACTCGTGCATTGCGATCCCTCATCGATAGCAATAGTGTCCCGGGACCTCAGTTGAATGACTCTGTCAATGACATCTCTGCGACAGATTCAGTACCAGCTGCACCTCTTAAGAGACGAGCGGGCTTGCTTGTAGGAAATAAAGGGTTTGTGGACTATAATCAGATTGTGAACTCGATTTCGTCGTCAATTGACGAATCAGAATTACAAGGATTTGAATTATTTCCTTCCGCCGTCGCGGGCTTAGGACCTGTCCCCATGCGCGCAAGAATCACATTTATCGATTTCATTGGATTCGATATGTCATTCATGGATCGTCGAGTGTTGCCAAAACGACCGTATATGACCGCATGCAAGCCTTATGGCAATTGGGGTCATGACACGCGGCCTATGTGGATAACGGACCGTAATATAAGCAAGAAAGATATGGTATTAAACTGGTACGACTTGCCCAACAGAGAGAACTGGACCCCTTGCGTCAGCAGGTTGGGAAATGCAATCGTCTTTGATTTACATGACGGTGGTAGCGGATTGATATTCGCCAAGCTAGCGCTATTGTATGAATACATACTGAATCAACCACGCGATAAAGATGACAACGTTTCTTTGTTTGCCAAATTCGAAGTAGCGAATGAGTATGGTGGTGGGGACATATCTGGCGTCATACGGATGAATATTGACTTATCTGCTAATGTATGGATCCGCCCTCCAAAGCCCGCAGAATATTGGGATAATTTGACTATTCATCACTGGAGAACGTATCCTATCCCACCCGTGTGCACCGGTGTAGTGCGACATAATTACAACGATCTGGCCAAGGAATACGATGCACAGCGAATTATCAACCCAATATTTTTTGGTTTTTGTATCCGTTACAGAGGGCACCAGCGTGACGAGAGTAGGTTTGTCAATCCTATTTTCCAAGGGTTTACTTACGCTAAAAAGGTGTTGACCAAGCAAGAAGCCGACAAAGTCGCCGCTCAGTTGATGCGGGAGAAAGATCCTAATCCGTTTAAGTGGGACCCATTTGCTGCGAAGAAGGGTCGATGCTTTATCTGTGGTGACGGTGCAGATGGTTGCCCTCGCTGCTGGATGCTGCCAGCAAATAAGCATCAAGGGCAATCCGCACTAGAGACATTTGCATTTGATCCAGAGAAGGAAAAATTGGAGCAATATGAGAAACAGCAAGCAGAGCGCCGAGAGACGGAGCTTTTAGCTATATTCGAGAGAAAAAAAAAGAATTTGCTGTCGAGTGGGCGTATGAAAGACTTGGCAATACTGGAGGAAGAGGAGCGTAAGCGCCTTCTCAAGGCTAAAGGAGAATGGAACGAGTATGCAGAAGACGACGATGACGACGACAGTTTTGCTTCTAGCAAAAGAAACACAGGCGGTCCATCTCTCAAGATCGACGAGCCAATTGTACCACTGAAGATACACACCAACTTGACTACGTACGACGCAGTATACTTGTACCGAAAGGCCTACATGAACCTTATGACTGTGTACGTGAAGGTTCTTCCGTCGGGATTATGTATAAAGCTTTACGTGGATCCTTCGTGGACAACGTTTCAGTTATATTGCATGTTTAATTCTCATTGCGACCTGGCTTTCAATCGACTGAACCGACTGGCAGTCATCACGGACATCGGTTTGTTCCCTATATCCGGCAGTATTACCCACAAGACAGAGTATCAGATTGCTGATTATTCCGGCCGCGACACCCTTGCCCGCTACGGCATGAAAGTGGGCGGGGCTACTTACGTCCTTTTCTACTTCCGTAATTTTGATGACGACCGAGCGCCTCAGTTAGTCACTAAATTCTTTGAAAAAAATGCGAATA
>JACCDO011669971.1_pt1 | contig 15905 bp, 17 predicted proteins | sample 7446101 | NCBI WGS metagenome assembly JACCDO01 (sample SAMN15323440, study PRJNA562643) | freshwater metagenome | isolation source: river surface water | place: USA:Blue River Watershed | collected 2017-08-16
GAGATGTCCAACAAGATGTATGTAATAAATGCGAGATTCTCCTATTTCAAAACAAATGTTTACTTGGTTTGTTTCTTTTAAGCGTGTATTTTTATTTTAAAAAGGAATAATTCTATCTAAACTACCAATTCGAATGGTAGTAACAAATGAATAAAAATAAGTTCTCCATACTTGACGATGAGACTGAAGAGAAACAGGAAATTGTTAGCGTAGATCCACCAAAACGTCTTACCGATAACCAAATTATTTACAACTTACTTCACATGTTTAACGTAAAAGACGTATTAACGGATAATGTAGCACTTACAGAAACATTACGCGATTTGTATTATCACTACCTTGACGAGTATGTAGAAAAAGGATTAGCATTTAACCATTTCAATGGGTTAACATTTGACTTTATTAAATATTGTTTCCAACATTTTAAACTATTACGACAACTTCGCAAACCAGCACATGTCGTATTTGATGAATACAAGTACAAACTAGATTCTATCGATGTCGCAGGTGTATATTTATTAAATGAAACGGAAGATAAAATATGCATGATTACCACTCTTAACGGAAAATACGATTTCCCTAAGGGTAAACTTGAAGTAGGAGAAACTCCTATGCAAGCGGCTATCCGTGAGACAAAAGAAGAAATCGGATTTGACTGCACCGGATTGCTATCTGAGGATGAAGACTATTACTTTCCATTCGAACATCGTGCAAAACATATATGTGGAGTTTCTAAAAAAACAATACACATGTATTTAATTAAAGGAATTCCAGAGAATACCCCATTTAAATCAAATGTAACCCGTTATGAAGTTAATGAAATAAAGTGGGTCTTATTAAAAGACTTACCAGAATCTAGCCCTTATTTATTTAAACATAACAGACAGCCATCTTTTGTGTATGTATAACTCTTTTTTTCTTTTTTTCTTTTCATTTAGATAAATAAAAAGATGAAACGTTCCGAACAAGTAAAATATGTTGTCATTTTATTACTCTGTATAGCCATTGCTTACTGTGGTTACAAATTATATACCGGAGAATGGTATGGTGAAATTATGGATAGATTATGTATGGCTGGAGGATGTGGTACTCCAGAAGGTGCACAAAAAGCACGTGATGAATGCTTAAAAGAAAGAAATGGATTACCAGGATATAAATTTATGAAACGTGCATGTGAAAGCACTGATAAAAATTTTAGAGATTTGGCTTGTGCTGAAACTTGCGAAACAAGTGATGTCTCTCCTGATATATTAGATAAACCAGATTTAGGTTGTAAGACTCCACAAGTTTCAGGGGAAGACCAATATGGTAACAAGTATTGCTTAAATGGACAAGACCAATGGATTTTATTACCAGGACAAACTGACTTAAAATGGAGTTATTAAGTAAAACGTTATTTTTACCTATTTATATTGCACATTTTATACACTTTTATAGTTTATAAAACTACTTTTCATTTATTTATTAAAAGTTGAAAATTTAAAAAAAAAGTAGTACATTTTTGTTTTCTATTTTATTTTTGTACTACTTTTTTTTTAAATTTTCAACTTTTTAACTTTTTAAATAGTTTGTATAAAGAAAATAATATAGTAAAATTGATTTTTCTCTGCATTTTCTAGAGGAATACTACTTATTTTTACTCTGTAAAAATGAAATCACTCACATCACGTATAAATAAATTAGCAATAAGTAACAACAAACAAGTAGAACCAATACCTGTTACATACACCGAACCTACTCTAAGGATTCCTTCTTCGCTGAAATGTATGCCACACCAACTCCAGTCACTCCAATTTATTGAGGATTGTGAAAAGAAAGGCCCTATGAAAGGAATGCCTATTAACGGAGGAATGCTTTGCTTAGAACCCGGTTTAGGTAAAACATTTGTTATGTTACATCGTGTTGCGCAAGAAATAAATACAGGAGTCAGACCTACCTTAGTTGTTTGCCCTCTTAGTGCAATGATTACTTGGGAGAATGAACCAAAGAAATTCTTTGGAGAACACATGAAAGTATGCGTATTCCGTAAAGAAAGAATGAAAGTAGACCAAATTACTGTAGACCAACTTAATGAATATCATCTTGTCATTGTTAACTTTGAATTTCTCCGCAGTGTAGTCAGTAAGAAAAACTTATTTGACTTTGTAAGCAATACAGATGAAGGTGAACGTGTACTTGGATGTAATACATCAAGTGTTGCAGTCGGTAGAGAACAGAAAGGTGAAAGTATCCTTTTTTCTATCAAGTGGAGACGTATTATTATCGATGAATCACACAATATAGCAAATCGTAGATCGCAGATCTTTCAATCGGTTATGTGTTTATCTAGTGAGACAAAGTGGTGTTTAACTGGAACTCCTATTCGCAACTGGTCTGAAGATTTGTATGCACAATTTAAATTTTTGGGTTATCAAGACGAAACGTATGATGTAAGAGAGTTTAAGCGTAAGAACTATAAAGACTATATGTTAGTTATGGATTACGAGGCTGCAAATATTAAACTACCTAAGAACACAATTAAAAATGTAAAGTGTGAATTAACCGGAAAGAACAAAGACATCTATCTGCGTTATTTAGAGCAAGCATCTGAAGCATTCAATGATTTTATCGTTGGCACAAAACCATTCTCTGAAATATTAACTCTTTTCATGCGTTTGCGTCAAGTATGCGTTGCACCTTATATTGTTACTCCAGACCAGAACAAGATGACACAGGAAGAAAGGGATGAATATGAAGCATCGCAAGAAGAAATAGATGAGATAAGTGAAGGATTAGCTAGTTGGATTAATGATCCAGAAGATAGTGCAGGTATGTATTCTCCAAAGTGTGTAGAGATTTCTCGTATTATAAATGAAGATATCCCGAAAGGTGAAAAAGTAATTATATTTACTATGTTTAAACGTGTTATCCATTTGGTAAACCGTGTATTGCTTGAGGAAGGAATTGACAGTATTATGATCACCGGAGATGTCACTGGAAAAGAGCGTGAAAAAGAAATAAATTCGTTTAAAAAAGGTAAGACAAACGTCTTACTTATTAGTTACAAAATTGGTGCAGAATCGTTGAACTTAACAGAAGCAAATCATATTATATTAGTTGAACCATTTTGGTCACCTGCTGTTATACATCAGGCAGTCGCTCGTGTTAACCGTATTGGACAAACGAAGGAAACAAATGTGTATCAATTGTATGTTCCAAATACAAAGGAAGTCCCTAGTATGGAGGAAGGTATTATTGAGATGTGTAATGAGAAGTTAAAGGAAGCAAATGCTACCCTGGAAGGAAAGAAGTTGTTGTATGAGTCTACTAATATGAGTGCAGATACGTTGTACAAATTGATTGCAAGGGCAAAATTGAATGGAATAAAGACTAGACCGCCTCAGTAGGGGACCTGCGCTTGCGCTTGAACTTTATTCTCCCCTCACCCTCCCTCCTCTTTTAGTTTTTTCTTTTTTATCAGTTATCGTTGTTTATTTTTATACAGAAATATTGTATAAAAATTATGTATATATTCTATTTAGTCAACAATTTATTAACTAACTCAGTTAACTTAGCTTCTGACGCTCCTAACAATTCTCCAATAATTTGTTTATCAGAGAATGCCACAAATATAGGTATACCATCATTTGCAAACTTATTTACAATCTCATCTAATCCAGGAGTGTCTACATCTATCTTTGCAAACGCGATGTCTGGATACTTATCCTCTAATGAGTGAAAGAATGGTGCAATTTTTTTACAAGGACCACACCATGTTGCTCCAAAATCAATAATACACTTAGGATTTTTGGATAAAAAAGAGTTATATTCTTCTATACTAGTTATTTCGACTGGCATTTTATTACCTACACTTATTTTTCTTTAACTCTTATTTCTCAACCATGGAAATACTTCTGGATATCCACCTACCTTTGAGAGTGCAATCTCCTCTGCTTCCTCAAACAATTCTTCATCTGAATAAAAGTATCCTAGATTCTCATGCGCTTCAGGGAAACATTTCTTAATATCTGCATACTCAAACAAAAACTTCATTTGACACATTCTGTGAACTATCCATTCCAATGATTTGTCTTTTATTGTACCAGAGATATAGCCTCTGCACAATTTGCTATCTTCTCGAATTTCTAAATGAACATTCCTTAAAGCATTGGTTAGCTCAGTTCTTCTCCTTTCTACTTTGGCATTCTTTTTTTCTTCTCGTTCGTTTACCTTTGTTTCATACTCAGAAATCATATCTTTCGCTTTGTCTACGCTTATTCCTTTTCGACTACTGACAAATTCAAGTATGTCATCTAGTTTATAAAGAGTCATCTTCATACTTCTCCTGTGTGGATTTTGTTTTACTATAGGTGTAAATGTGGATAATATTTCATCTGATAACTTATATATTTTCTTTGCGTTTGTTTTGGTTATATATTCTTGTGACATTGTGCATATAATTATTATTTACACTTTTTTTCTTTAAATAAGAATTAAATATGAACTGTTACACATCAGGATTACTTGGAATAGGACTATTAGGAGCAACTTTACTCACTATATCTGTACCAACAAATGTAAGCGACAACTTAAAAAAAGAATTATCTCCAGAATTAGCAGAGTTATATATTAAACTATCAAACGAAAGACGTAATTTATACATACAAGGCTTACTACTTGGGTTACTTCTATCTTACTTCACAGTAAAATATGTAAAACCAGTAAATAAGTTTCACGTTTCAACATTCTTTCTTGCAATTACCATATCTGTTTCTGGATTGTACTACTACTTAATGCCAAAGTCAGACTATATGTTAAATCATTTAAAAACAGAATCACAAAATAAAGCATGGTTATCTGTTTATAATACAATGAAACATAGGTATTACTTAGGATTTCTATTTGGAGCACTTTCCTCTATACCTATTGCACACTCTTTATGTAAACTATAAATAAAAAGTAATATTTGAAAATTTTGATTTTTTTAAAAAAAAGTAGTACATTTTTGTTTTTATTTTTATTTTTGTACTACTTTTATTTCAAAAAGTTTAGTTTTAAAAGAATTATAAAAAAGAAATAGAATTATTTACTTTTATTGCAATCAAATGGATATCTTATGTTATCCTATGGATAAAAGTAATAAAGGTTATCTTTATCATATCTAATCAAGATAAACACATGTATTTATACAGTAGTATGCTTGTATAAATAAGTGATAACAATAGTATCTACGAAGCAAATACTATTGTTATCTTTAATGTATGACAAGAGAAATCTTAAGTTATAGAACTATGTTCAAAGAGCTTCGCTGGCGTCGCGCGTACATTTCATTTACGACTAAAGTCGTGGGCGTTTCGCAGAAAAATAAATTTAAGAATATACACACTTTTCTGCAAATAAAACGATGAGAGGAGGGAGGGCGAGGGAACCTAGGTTCCCTGCTACAAAAGTGATTTTTTCCCCAAAGTTCCCTCTCAGATTACCTTATAATTAAAAAAATATAAAATGTTATCCCACTCGCACTTAGACCAAATATCAACTACGTTTTCCCCTGCAGAGGCATCCCTTGAAGGTAATTTAGAAAAACTAATGTGGTATTATCACAATGGTTATCCTCTTGATGAAGAAGTCATCCAAAACGCATGCACAATAGGACATACCTCTATTGTCCAATGGTGTCTAATACACGAAATACCTTTTACCACAGACTGCATAGAGATAGCTGCATATAATGGACACATCCCAATATTACTTACTTTTTTAGCATTTGGATATCGTATTGATAATGCAGATATTGTAAATAATGCCGCATTAGGAGGACATCTAATCCTGTTAAAGTGGTGTCAATCGCAAGGATATCCTATTTCCGATTATATATTATACATCTCAGCAAAAGAAGGTTATCTTGATATATTAAAATGGGGTTTATCCATTGGATTGCATTATGACCCTAAAGTAGCATACCAAGCGGTAGCTAGTGGAAATTTATCTATCTTAAAATGGTTACACTCACAAAAGTATCGTATGTGTCCACAAAAGATAAAGAAGTATAGTATGTTAGCGTATCGTATAGAGAAGATAACCGCTTCCTTAAAATGGTGCGTACGAATGGAGTATATATCACAATCCGAATATACACAATTACTACTTTCTAACTAATTTTATCTCGAAGTGAGATAAAATACCTATTTAAAGAAAAACACAACTATAAGTAATAAAAAAATGATACACAATCAGCCATCCTATATTGTATTTCAGTACCTATAAAATAAGCTTCTACAAGAGAAACAGATACCAAATGGTGTAAAAGAGGAGATTAGATTTATACACGACCATGGATAGATATATGTAGAAGAATTTTACTTAGGATTAAACCACTTACTCCAGAGGTAGCTTATTATATCATGAGTTTAATACAAAAAGATATAGAAGATGCAGAAGAATTGTCAAATAACTGGTAAAATGATTTTTTAATTTAAAATATATAGCTAATTAACTTAAAATGAGTGCTGATAATCTTGTCGTAGAGTACCATTCTAATGGTAAACTTAAGAAAGAATATAGAACTAAAGATGGACTAATAGATGGAGAATATAAACAGTGGTTTAACTCTGGTCAACTAGAGATTCAAATGTTTTATGTAAATGGTCAAAGACATGGAGAGTCTAAAGCTTGGTGTAAAGGAGATAGTAATCAATTACGTTTACACTTATATTATATAAATGATAAATTAAATGGTGAATGTAAACAATGGTACTACAGAGAAGATATACAAAATAATAAAGGCCAATTATGGCTTCATATATTTTACATAGATGACAAAAAACATGGTGAATACAAAGAATGGTATTATAATGGACAATTAAAGAAGGAAATGACCTACATAAATGATGAAATACATGGAGAATATAAAGAGTGGTATGATAACGGTCAGTTAGCAATAGAAACAACTTATCTAAATGGTAAGCTAAATGGCCAATACAAAAAATGGTACCATGAAATAAATGCACTTTCTGATAATGGTTCTCTTCATATACAAACAACATATAAAGATGGGAAATTACATGGAGAACTTAAAGAATATTATCGCAGAACAGATAGAAAGAGTGATAATGGTCATCTTCTGAGACAGACTACTTTAATAGATGGAAAATGGACTGGAGAATGTAAAGAATGGTATCCTAATGGTAAACTTCACGTTAAAAAAATGTGTATAGATGGTAAACTATATGGAGAGTACAAAGAATGGTATGAAAATGGTCATCCTTATCTTCAAATAACGTTCACAAATAATAAAATACATGGAGAATATACAGAGTGGTACCGCGGTTTAGATGAACGAAGTAAAAATGGTAACCTTCGCATTCAAACAACATACGTGGATAACAATTTTCATGGAGATTATAAAGAGTGGTATGATCATGGACATCTTCGCATTCAAACAACATTTATAAACGGTCAAAGACATGGTAATTATACAAAATATGACACTAATGGAAACATGTATATACAAACAGCATACATAAATGGTCAAAGACATGGAGAATATAAACAGTGGTATGATGAATATGATTCACGATACAAAACTAATCAAATTCGGATACAGAAAACCTATATTAATGGAGAAGAAGTACACTAAACAGTTATAAAATTATGTCTTTCTCTTGTGACTTATAATCAACCAATTTACACACCATTTTAAGGAAGCGGTAAAATGGTGTGTACGAATGGAGTATATATCACAATCTGAATATACACAATTACTACTTTCTAACTAATTTTATCTCGAAGTGAGATAAAATACCTATTTAAAGAAATAAAAATAAGATAAAAAAAATGTCAAATATTACTGATTTAGATATATATTCTACCTATCAGATAGCAAAAACAGTTGACAACCAATACATTATTGCAAATACAAATGATGAATATATAGGTAGAAATATATTAGCATTAGGACAATGGGAACCGCACATCCGTCAAACATTAAAACGTTTAATTAGAGAAGGAGATAATGTGATTGACATTGGTGCAAATATTGGAACACATACTATTTATATGTCTAAATTAGTTGGGGAAAAAGGAAAAGTATATGCATTTGAACCAAACAAAATAAATCATGACGCACTTGTGTTTTCTCTCATGTTAAATAGATGTTTTAATACTAGTGTATATAAATTTGGAGTAGGAGAAAAATGCGATATTATGTATATAGGAAAAGAATGGAAAAATACAAAAGTTGTAAATAATTTTGGAGCAATCAGTTTACAAACAAAATCCTCTAGTGAAGAAGATGAACATATAGATATTCGACCAGTAGATGAGTTCTTATTTAAAAATATAAGATTAATTAAAATTGATGCAGAAGGAATGGAAGATAAAGTTATAAAAGGTATGTCACTCTTGTTAAATGAATGTAAACCATATTTAATAGTAGAAATTCACCCTCCAGAAGTACCAGAAATGGTTAAAATTATTTCTTCTATAGGTTATAAAATGTTTCAACTTGCACAAACGATTGATTTTGTTGCATTCCCTGCTGAAAAAGAAGAAGAATTAAAGACTTTATTCACTAAATGACAAAACTAAAAGCTATTTAAAGAGATATACAATTAAGTAATAAAAATGATACGCAATCAGCCATCCTATGTTGTATTTCAATATTTACAAGCTAAACTTTTGCAGGAAAAACAAATTCCAAAAGACATAAAAGAAGAAATTAGTGTAACGTACGATATAGATTCATTAATTAAATTATGCAGACCATGGGCAGATACATGTAGAAGAATACTTATCAAGATAAAACCACTCACTCCAGATTTGGCTTACTATATTATGACACTATTGTGTTCTGAGATAGAACATGCAGAAAAATTAGCGTCCGAATGGTAGAAAAACCTAGATTCTTTCATAGAGGAGTAATAAAGAATAAATATAAGTAAACAAGATAACGAGAGGAGATTCGGAAAGAACCTACGCTTGCGCTAAGGAGGGGTGGTAGGGGAACTACGTTCCCTACTGCAAAAGTGATTTTTTCTTCCTTATTCCTACCAAGATTACCTTAGATTAATCTTTTTAAAAATGACTACACGCATCTTTGAACCATTTGAACGCAAATTAATCCACTATCGCGCTGCATATAAATCAAATATGTGTAAATATGCAGATACAGTATGTCCATACGATGTAGACGGTTTATGTTATTATGCACACTCAAAAGAAGAACTTAAACAGGAATGTTGCATAGATTTTTACTTTAATAAAAAGTGTTATAAACATAATTGTAAACGTGCACACCGCGATGAGTTATATGATTTACCTCATGCACTACTTAAGAAAGTAGAAGTAGACTTTAACACAGAACTCAACAAAATTGAGAGCTTAACAAGAGAAAACAAGGAGTTACATGAAGATATCAGTGAATTAAAGAAAAAACGTAGACGTATAGAAGATGATCTCCAGGAGGAAATCCATCACTCTAAACGTAAACGTGAAGACCATGCAAAACAATTGAATAACTTACGAGAAGACCATAAGAAAGAAATGGACCGTCTACAATCTGAAATAAATTTCTTACGTATGCAATTGCAGATAGTTTATTCTCAACCTCAGCACCATCATCAACAACCTCCGCATAATATGATGTATCCTCCTAAATTTTAATTTTATACACAAATCTGTGTATAAAATATATATCTCTCAAATAGATATCGATTTCATGTCAATCGTTAAACAATTCTCTATAAGTTGATTTAGATTGTCAACATCTGCGTCACTATGTATAGTTTCTATTGCACACTTTAAACAGAAATCCTCTGCTACTTTTTGTTTACGTTGTCTTGCATAAGCAAACAAGGTATTCCAACTAGAATCAATACAGAAATTAGAGTATGCATACTTAAGTATCTCTATAAAGTTACGTTCTGCGGCATAAGTAAGATGAAGTAGAGGTTGTACTTGAAGACCGCACACTTCTGTTAAAAAGATAAATAATTCTAGATTTCCTGTACAGCATACAAGTTGAAGATGAAATTCATTCCAACCTGTATATCCTTCTTTTTTCAGATGACGAAGTGTGTGGATATCATCATGTAGAATCGCATTGCATACTACTTTATTCATTTGTACTTCATACGAATTATCGTCGGATACATTCTGGATAAAATCTAGTTTCGTATAGATCGCTTTTGAGCGGTCATCGTTTGGAAATAGGTATAACATGTTGTTAGATAGGTCGTAAATAGGTAGATAAACTGGAAAGGAATAAGAAAGGAAATTTCACTTTAGTAGTAGGGGAGCACACTCCCCCTACGACCCCCTGTTAAAAAAGGAATAAAAAATACTAATTAACTTCTGCGAAAACCCACCGCCGCGCGACGCCACACATAACTTGAGATTTCTTCTTTTCATACATTAAAGATAACCTACTTTATTCGATAACTTAAGAGATTCACGTATAAAACGAATCCAAATGTTATCATTTATTTATACAATAGTATGCTTGCATAAATACACACATTTATTATAACACATAGAATGATATTTAAAAAATAGTAATATTTGAAAATTTTGATTTTTTTTAAAAAAAGTAGTACATTTTTATTTTACATTTTATTTTTGTACTAGTTTTATTTTAAAAATTAACTTTTTAAAAGAATTATAAAAAAGAAATAGAATTATTTACTTTTATTGCAGTTTATTAGATACATACTCTGTATAATACGCTTAGCGTGTGTTATCTTATTGATAAAAGTAATAAAGGTTATCTTATTAGGATAAATCTGAATATTTATACAATCATACTAATTATAAATAAGTGATAACAATAGTATTTGCTTCGTAGGTAAATCCTCTAGGTTATCCAATAAAAGTAGTTACGAATTTTATTCGTTGCTTCGCTTAGAGTGTATGAAGAAAGAAATCTAAAGTTATATGCGGCGTCGCGCGGCGGTGTGATTTCGCATGAAAATAATTTTAAGAATATACACACTTTTCTGTAAATAAAACGATGAGAGGAGGTTGTACGAAGGAACCTAAGGTTCCTTCGATTAAAGTGAGTTTTTTCCCATTCTTCCTTCCAAGATTACCACATACTACACCAATTAAAAAATGAGTATAACCCAAAAACAACACAATCGAGTTGTCAAAAATGCATTCTGGCAAGTACTCATTAACTGTCCACAAGATGCCCCAGATTATAAACTTAGTAGAAGAAAAATCGTCCAATTAATGTCTGTCTACTTTATACATGAACACCGTTTAGGTGAAGATGTATTTAAAGAGTTTGTTGACTATATAGACCATATTTGTGAGAAATCATACACTCGAAGATTTAAAGATTGTCCAGATGAAATTATGGATGACATACTTTACCTAGGATTTCAAAAATATTTAACGATAGACGAACTACGAATCTTTTATAATTATATCATTACAGAAAAACCAAAAGCATGGTGTGAAAAATGCAGAAGATATAGTATTGACATCGAATGCTAAATTTGATACTAAAATTTATTTTTATCTTGTAGTAAGATAAAAATCATATTTAAAGAAAATGAAAAAGATGAACACTGGATTAGTAGTAATCATTTCTATACTCGCACTTTATGGATTAATCATCCTTGGTAGAAAAATAATGAACCGTAACACTCCTGAAGGTAAATTTAAAGGCTTAAAATATTTTATAGAACCATACTCTTCAATAGGATGTGGATGTAAGCAAACTAAAGGAGGACTTTTTAATTTACAAACTATTACTAAATGTGACTGCTGTAATATTGATAAAAAGAAATTATTAAGTGAGACTCCTTTAACTGATAAGGAAAGAGAAGCATTAGTATATTGTCCAGACTTTTTAGATGAATGTAAGGCATATATGAAAGAGAAAACTGGACAAATCCCAGCAAACCCTACAAAAGATTGTTTAAACCCTACTACTGTTGCAAATGTTGCAAAAAGATTACTTAGTAAGTAAAAATTTATCCTCTTATATAACTTACACTATATTAAACGTATTCTCATCAATAATATAATGCTCTTCTACACACAACCTTTTAGACTGTAAAAAAGATAAAGCTTCTTTATACGTTATATGTTCCATTTTCATAAGATATCCTATTATTACAGTTGCACTTCTGTGCATACAGGACCTACATTGAACAGCTATATTTTCACCTCGCGAAGTAGCATCTGTTAAAATAGTAAGTATATCTGTTATCTGCTTTGACCATTTTTCTTTAAAATTGTCATGAGATGTCCAAAACGAATAAATAGATACTCCTTCTTTCTTTAAATAACTACTTATATTTTGTGGAATATACCTCATAGAAATAATATGCTTTATACGCAACAAACTAAATATCTCTAGATGATGAAATGCTAGACTATTGCATATATAAAGATTATCTTTTACATAATTTATAGGAGTAAAAACAGAAATAATTTTTTCAGGAGAATATGACTCCTCTATTGTCACATTTTTACTCATGTTTACACACTATCTAAATAAATTAAAATACTCTTTAACTTATTATTAAAATGAGTGACGATTTCATACACACAGGAAAAACAACCGGGTATACCGTTCTTATAAATAAAGAATACACTACTCTGTATATAAGTGAACCAGAAGATGTCTTGCATTACTCAATCCAAGGATTGTGTTGCTTTACTAACCGTAAAGTGTGCGTTTATTTAAAGGATATCACTTTGCTATCATGTATAGGAACGATAGTAGGTATTACAGATAAAAATGGAGGACATATTAGAATAACTTGTGCAAATGAAGGACTAGCTACACTCCTACATGAATTTATTTTTTCAAAATGTCGTATTTAAATCTTTTTCAAAAGAGAAAAGGATAAAATGAAAGAATGTTATCTAGATTATGCAGGAAGTGCTCGCATTGTAAAAGAATGGCTTCATGAAAGTACAACAGAGATTCTTTCCGCTAAATATGGAAATCCACACTCCACTACATTCGGGATATCTGAAGCAAACAATATTACACAAAAAGTAAATGAATGCAGAGATCTTTTATTCCAAAGTATAGGGAGTACTTCTAATGATTATATACTTGTCTTTACCTCTGGAACAACCGACAGTATTCGAAAAATAGGAGAATGGTTCAACTTTGATACTATATTGTACACAAAGAGAAATCATAACAGTGTACTCGGATTACGGAACATATATGCAAAAAAAGGTAGCGAAATAATCCAATTGGATGACAATTTTACTCCTTCTGTTGAATGCATGTGTAAAGGGAGTACACTTCTAGCAATCCCCGCAGAGTGTAACTTTAGTGGAAAACAATTAGACTGGAGGAATGCAAAAGATCGTTTCTTGGATGCTTATTTACTTTTAGATGTGGCAAAGTATACATCAACAAGTATATTAAATGTAGATTCTCTTTTACCAGAACATAAACCAGATTTTATCCCTATTTCTTTATATAAGTGGATAGGTTATCCAACTGGGCTCGGTGCATTATTTATACACAAACGAATGGTGCCAATGATAACTAAGGTTTACTACGGAGGCGGTACAATTGATTTCAATAGCTTATCTTCTGTGAAAACCATTCCTAAAAAGGATATTGTAAGTAGCTTAGAAGATGGGACACTTCCCTTTTTATCTATTGTATCCGCTGGAGTTGGATTGCGTCACTTTTTATCCCAGCGCGAAACGCGTTTTCATACTATTAGAGAAACTACACAAAGTGTGTATGTTAAGCTACTGGAACTAAGGTACACAAATGGGAAAAAGTTAATAGAAATGTACACTTCAGATGAATCAGTAAACAGTATCATTACCTTTAACATTTTGAACCAAGATGGTCGTTATATTGGTTATTCTGATGTAGAACGATTAGCATCCGCGAGTGGAATACGCTTGCGTGTTGGATGTTTTTGCAATCCAGGAGCATGTGCGATTCACTTAGGATTAACAGATGAAGAATTAGAGTATAACTACTCACAAGGGCATACCTGTTCAAATCATAAGGAAAATATAAGAGGTAAACCAACTGGTGCAATTCGGATATCATTCGGGTGGAATTCTGTAAAAGCAGATGGTGACTATTTTATCGATTGGCTAACCTCTACGTTTCTCTCTTCTTCCGTCTCAAGTGCAATTCAAAATGAATATTTCTCTAACCGTTTGGAAAAGAAACGCATAGCAGAGTTTATCGTATATCCTATCAAGAGTTGTCCTGGCTTCGTAACGGATAAGTGGAAAATAACACACAGTGGATTAGAATATGACAGAATGTTTGCGATATATGATACTAAAAATAGATTGGTTACAATACAGAAGAATATACGTCTTGGATTGATTGTACCTTACATTGATGCTGACACCGGCTACATGAAGTTAACAAATCGTGAAACGGAAGAGAGTATAGAGTTTAACACTCGTGTATATTCAGAGAGTGTAAAGGAAAGTTGTAATGCTTGGTTATCAGAGCAACTTGGGGAAGAAGTCGTTTGTGTAAAGAGTGAATCGGATAGTAATTTTAGTAATACAAGTCCTTACTTAGTGATATCTAAAGAGAGCTTGATGGATTTAAATCGTCGTATATTGGATAAAAATGGATATATCCGGAGAATACCAAATGTATACTGGTGGAAAGAGAAGGTTGTCGAATGGTATCCTAGTATTGGTATGGAGCGCTTTCGACCTAACATTGTGTTAGAAGGGTGTCTTCCCTATGAAGAAGATACGATAACTTCCTTTACAATTGGGAAAACTGTATTTCGAAAGGATAAAGACTGTGAGAGATGTTATACTACTACTATGAATACAAAGAAGCAAACACGTGATGTAGAGTTGGAACCTATGAAGACGTTATTAACCTATCGTAAGATGGATAATGGGGTTACGTTTGGATCACTTTTTTATACAGATATGTGTGAAAGTAGAGAGATACAAGTGGGTGAAATTAAACTAGTTGATTGACGCGAATAAAGCTTGGTTAGTTGCATTTTCTTTCTACTTTATAATACATTAAATTAATAGTATTCAAACTAGGTTGGATTGTTAACTTTTATTTTTCTATAAAAAATTGGATTGTTGAATTTTATTTTTCAAAATTAGCATACAATTTACTGTATACTAATACATATTTTTCCGTATAAAACTATGACTTTCATTTAAATTCATAATTAAAATAATAAAGTGTATAAATGTAGTAAAAATTAAAGTATAAGTACGTATATTTTACTTGCAAATAATCATATTAATTATCTTCTTATAAAATTTATAAAAAGTGGATTGTAGTTTTTTTACATTCTTTAAAAAAAAAGTCTTACATGTGCTCGAAAAAAAAACACACACAATTCAAATGGATTGTTAAATTCTGTTTTTAAAAAAATCTTCCATTAAATCTTCCATGAATACTGTATAAAATTATTGGTCTTCCATTAAAATTTTAGCATAGTTTGTGTTATTTATTATTTTTAGAATAGTAAAGTTATTATCACATATTTAAATTGTAATTTAAATAATTATTACCTATATATAATATTTAAATATTCGTATAACATGAATTCTGATGAATGTAATAAATTTATATGCGAGTATTGCAGTAACGAATACTCTTCTTTAAGTAGTTTACTTAATCATAAAAGAACTGCTAGATTCTGCTTAACTATGCAAAATAAACAATTAGAACACCAGGAATCATTACGATGCAATGACTGTATGAAAGTGTTTACTACTAAACATACATTATCTATGCATATTACAACGTGTAAAGAAAGAATAATAAACATAAATATTAAATTAGAGAACGATAATGAGAAACTGGAGAAACAACTTGTAAAATTACAGGAACAACATGATAAAACTATTGCTCAATTAAATCATAAATTTGAAAAAAAAGAGGAAGAACATGCAAAAAAGGTTGCACAATTAGAAAAAAATGC
>JACCDO011362415.1_pt1 | contig 15904 bp, 20 predicted proteins | sample 7446101 | NCBI WGS metagenome assembly JACCDO01 (sample SAMN15323440, study PRJNA562643) | freshwater metagenome | isolation source: river surface water | place: USA:Blue River Watershed | collected 2017-08-16
ATAAAAATAAAATTGACACTGTAACAAACAAGGTTAATATCTGGTTATATGAATATAAGAGTTCCATACGATAAGCTTGGAGATATAAACGCATACAAATTTATCTCCTTTATCTTAGACAAAAACAAACAAACGATATATCGACAAGATATTGTAAACAATGGGTCGGAAAAATTGTTCTCCCGAGAACTGCCGTTTGTAACAGTACCGGATGCCTTATATAAAGAATGTGATAGCGTTGTATTTTTTCCGTTTTACAACGTAACAAACAGTTGGGGAACGAAGGTAATAATGTGGAAAGACGACGAGTTTGTGAAATTTAACGGAGGATATGAATTTATAAGAAATCCAGATAAAGCCCCGGATATGGAGCAAATAAGTCAGTGGATAAAACGCGGTAAGTTGATTAGAAATAACAACAAGTGTGTGGGAAAGAAAAATTTAATATACTTCACGGTCTTTGGAAATGCGGACTATGTGAAACTTCTGGAGATTTTGTTAAAGACCATGAACCGCCATTCGTATAAAAAGTTTGAATTATTGTTTATCACCGACGTGCATACAATGCGCATGATAGAGAAAATAAAAGAGCTAAAAAAATATTCTTCTCATTTCCACCTCGTGAATGGCGTAAAGGACGCAGTTGATGCGTCTATGCAAAAAATTAAAATATACGAGTGGCCGAATATATCAAATTACAAAAACATACTTTTTCTTGACGTGGACGTAATTGTAATTGGAAACTTAAAAACCATTTTCGAGTCAAAGAAAACGAGAGGTAATGTGTTTTATAGCGCAACGCACGACAGCAGGAATGAGCTACACACCAGTGTATATCATTCGCTCGCGAAATACACCGATGAACAGCTCAAGAACTTCGCAAGAAAAAAAATATCAGTATTCAACGCCGGCCAATTCTTTTTTAGAAACACCGATTCCATGAAAGCACATTTCGATAATATAAATAATTTTATATCATCTTGGCGCGGCAGATACTTCTTTGAGCAAGGTTTTATGAACCACTATTTTAACTTACTCGAAATGGCGGACACAAAATCGTTTGAAAAGCAATTTTGCTTCGTCTCTATAAACGAGAATCAAACCAAGAACTTGTTCGGGAAAAGTGCGACAGTTGTGCATTTTATGGGAAATGCCACGAACGGTGAAGGAAAATTAAACTTCATCAAGAAACATTATTCCAAGTATATTTAATATGGGAGAAGTTATGTTGCAGCCGACTGATACAGCCAATCCTCTGATAGAGGATGAGAGTGTTTCATCGAAAACAATATACGACATGTATGATTTATGTGACGGGAAAATTGGATACATACAAACAGGTAAGTGTGGAGGAAAAACCGTGTTTGCATGGGCGTATTTGTTAAAACACCCAAATGCGCTAGTTGACGAGTCTCAATATTTCAACGAAGATTCCGGGGAAAGAAAATTTCAGAGTGAATTTATGCCTAGAAAAAAACTGGGCCAGTATGGAGGAGAATTCAATCCGGTAGTGAAGTTTTGCGTGGTCAGAGACCCGGTTGAAAGATTTATCAGCGCATACACATACCTGATCGAAATGCACAATGTTACTGGGCAAAAAATTACTCTGGGTGAGTTGATAAATTCTTACGATGAATTGATGGAAAAGCCCGAGTATCGTTCGGTCAGAGTGCATACCAAATCTTTAGTGGACCAACTTGGCAAAAATCCATATTTCTACACACATGTTTTTAATATGAAACAAATGGGTCAGGTACGGGAAATGTTTGAAGAAATTTCCGGAAAGTCTCTACCCGATATTTGTATAAATAACACGGCTGGAAAACTGGAAAAACCGGCGGTGACAGATGATCAAAGAAAGTGGATAGTGGAAAAATATCAGGAAGATTATGATGTATACGGCAAGTGGATAGAAGGAGTCAAACACAGAAAAAGTTATAAAACTAACAGAGAACGAATGATGGTCGAAATGGAAATGTTAAAGCCGTGGCATCAAAAAGTTCAAATTTCACACGATCTAAACACAGATGTTTTCGACGGATTGTATGAAGGTCGATCAATGGTAAACCATCGACACACGGCGGATTTTATTTCCAGAGTATACAGAGCAGACATTGTAGAAAAAAGTATGCTCGATTGCGGATGCAACGCCGGAGCGCATTTATACGAGGCCGCGAGGTATGGTATAAAAAAAGGTCTTGGTTTTGATGCAAGACAGCATTGGATAAATCAGGCAGAATGGCTGAAAAACAATATTTCTATATTCAACACCGACAACATAGAATTTATTGTCTCAAACATATACGATATACCAAATAAAAATATAGGCAAGTTTGACGTCACTATGTACAGTGGGTTATTTTACCACGTCGAGGAACCTTTTCTGTCGCTCAAAATATTATCGGATGTTACAAACGAGCTGTTGATCGTAAACACCATGTACGAAAAAGAACACGACCAAGGATATAGTAAAGACTGTTTGTATCTAAAATTGGAGGATGTTCAGTCTCCTTTGAGCGGAACGCACGGCGTGTCGTGGTGCCCAAGCGGGGAAAACGTAATAAAAAGAATGCTCCAAACTCTGGGGTTTAAGTCGTTTTATTTGATATTTAAAAGACCAAATCCCACAGGCGGAAATGGACGACTGGGGTTGGCTGCGTCTAAAATAGAAGGTATGTTTGATCGGCTGGTGGAACAAGATAAGCGCCCGAAAATGAAAGAATGATGCCAACAGTAACGATAATATCATCTATATTCGGAAATCTGTCGGTTGTAAAGGAGTGTGTAGATTCTTGGCTCCCTATACCACCAGACTGGGAAATTATACTGTATAATAATAACATATCGCGCGTGGACGGAACCACGGAATATATTCGTCAGAAGGCGAAAGATTTCAATATTAAATTGATAGAAGGAGCGACGTTACCTCATCCGGAGGCAGTCGATATATTACTGTCTAACGCAAAGTCTGATTGGATTCTGCATTTTGATTCCGATACTAAAATTCTGGATAAAAAATTTTATGAGTGGGTGAACACGGCTGTTAAGCAGAGATATGCTGTGTGGGGCCGTGTCAGTGGCGGAAACGTGGGAAACTCTTGGAGCTTCACTGCCCCACCCAGACGAATTTCGTCAAAATTAAAAAAAGCCGGTTCGGGGGAGGAAAATCAATTGTATCTAATTAGGGCACACCCTTGGTTAATTTTATTTAAAAAGAGTTTTTTGAACGAGAAAGAAATTGATTTTGGTACATTTCATATAACCGGTAAGTATGATTGGGGCGGCGTTCCGAAGCATTTCGATGGACCGGGTAATGTGAATGCGAACTCCACCATAACAATTTTTGGGGACACCGCTTGGCAACTGTATTGGGAATCATTTCCATTAAACTTGTTCGGCACAATCCCGTTTGAGGCGTGTTCTTACTGCGAGCACAAGAATAATTCTTCTTGCTCGTGGTTGAGGGCTAATAGAGAATTGATAAACAAAGAATATCCCGATGGTTTTTGGAGAAAATGAATATAACAAGACTTGCACAACTGATTAAAGAGGAGCGGATGGGTATAGGAACTGGACCCGGTCCGCTAAATGAGAATACTTTACCCGGTCTCATGGATTTATGCAATTCCATCCCCTGTAGAGAACAGATGACGATGGTTGAAATCGGCTGTTATCTCGGGGTATCAACCGAGCTTTTCTGTTTACATTTTGGAAAAGTCCACGGTATAGATATATGGGGTCTCAACCAAGATTACAAAGAAGCAAATTGGTCCATAAAAAGAATTGGCTCTTGGGAAACAATAAAAAACGCCGCACAAAACCGTCTCAGTGTGTATCCAAATTGTAAATTGACACATGGTTTTTCAGAAACGGTCGTAAATGAGTATCTTGATAAGAGCTTAGATTTTGTTTATATTGACGGAAGACATGCGCAAGTTGACTTGGATGTTAAGTTGTGGAGTCCTAAAATAAAATCCGGTGGATATATAGGGGGGCACGATTTTTATGGAGAGGATAAGGGAGTGGGTCACATTTTAAAATATAAAACCGACTTGGATGTGTCAAAAATAAAACTATTCAGTGATCGTAGTTGGCTGTATAAATTGGATTAATTTTAAAAAAAGATAGTTGACACATAAGAAAACATCCTACATTGTTTGGGTATGACTAAACCCATATTAGCAGTTATGGTAGGTATTAGCGGTTCTGGGAAAAGCACGTATGCGAATGGACTGAAAACTTCGTTGAATGCGCAACTCGTTGAAACCGACGCGATTCGCTTGGAGTTAACCGGTAGCGCCGAAGACCAATCTCAAAACGGTCGGGTGTTTGGTGTTGCAAAAAAGCGGGTGAGAGATTATCTGTCACAGGGGAAGAACGTCATAATTGACGCCACTAGTTTATCTGTGAAAGATAGGAAAGATTGGATTGAAATAGCTAAAGAAACCAACGCCGAGGCACGAGCTTATTTCATCGATACTCCGGTTGATGTATGCAAAGCACAGAACGCAAAGCGCAGCCGGAAAGTACCCGAGTGGGTTATTGACAAGCAGGCAAATAAACTACATACTCCAACCAAAGCCGAAGGATTTGACGCAATCACAACGATATGAAAACAACAGAAGCGCCCGCATTACCCAAGAAAAAAAGAATTGCCCTTGTGGCCCACGATAACATGAAGAAGAATATGTTGGACTGGGCGGAATTCAACAAGGGTACACTATCTTTGCACGATTTATATGCCACCGGAACAACGGGAACACTGTTGGAGACTCAACTAGGATTGAGCGTGGAAAAATTACAGAGCGGGCCGCTGGGGGGCGACCAGCAGATCGGTGCAAAGATCGTAAATGGAGAAATTGATATGGTTATTTTTTTCTTCGACCCGCTGGAATCTCAGCCACACGACACCGACATAAAGGCTCTTTTGAGAGTCGCGGCTGTTTGGAACATTCCTATGGCATGTTCGCGCTCTTCTGCCGATTTTATGATATCTTCTCCGCTCATGAAAGTTGACTATGAGCGCAAAATTCCCGATTATAGTAGTCACACGAAACGCAGAATTGAGATGGAATCTTAATTTCATGGCATATCAAGCAATTTACTGCGACCGCAAGACAAGCACAGTCCATTTGTGGGATGACACAAATGGATATGTCTGTTTTCGTTACAAACCATATGCTTATAGAAAAGCAAGAGATGGAAAATATTTGTCAATCTATGGCGACAAGCTAGAGCGCATTGAGAAGTTCAATCCGCGCGATCCTAAGCTGTTTGAGTCTGATGTTCCGTGGGATACTCGTATTCTGATTGACGCATATTCTGATAGTGACGATGTTTCTATTGGTCATAGAATGGCTATCCTCGACATTGAGGTGGATTCTACTGGTGGATATCCAAATATTCAAGACCCGAAGCAGAAAGTTACGGCTATTGCTTTATATGATGGTGTAAAAGATATCTATTATTGCTTTGTATTGGACGAAGACGGTCTGGTTCAAAACGAAACCAATGGCAATCAGGTTATTCTGTCATATACAGCAGAAGAAGACTTGTTGGTTGCATTCTTGGATAAGTGGGACGAAATTAAGCCCACAATTGCGACCGGGTGGAACTGCATCCCACTCGATTCCAAGATATATGGTCAGAACCAAATATTGGAAATTGGCACAGTGACGAAGAACACAAGACTTTCCGACGGTCGTGTAGTTGATCGCGTGTACCCAAAAACAAAAAAACAAGTTGTTGAAATGGTGCTATCGAATGGCCACGTCATTCGTTCGTCGGAGGAACACGTGTTTCCGATTGTATACGGAGAGCCGGACAAATACACAAATCTGGCGACCGGTAAGAACTTTAAATTTGCGGATTTGGCAGTCAAGGATATTTCGTTAGAAAACACAAATTTTGTCAGGATTCCTTTACATGAAAACAAGAATGAAGATGTAGAAATTTCGGACGAAGAGATTTATTTGGCCGGATTCATTTATACAGATGGTTCTCTCAAGGACGCAAACAATCCAAGTTATGGATATAACATATATCAATCGGATGCACGGTTGTTGGAGGGATTGGAATTGTGTACAGGACCGATTTGGGGAAATGGTAAAAAAGGCTATGGGAGATATGTTTCCCCGGATGCAATGCGGAACAGTCATGGTATGATTTATGACAATCTCGGAAAAAAGAAACTGAATGTTTCCGAGTTGAGTAAATTATCCACTAGGCAGTTTTATGTATTTTTATCTGGTATATTGGATGGAGACGGTTGTAACAGTAATGGTCTTTCTTCCTGCGATTACACGGAGTCTGGGACCGACGACTTATATACCTTGTGTGTATGGAATGGTTTATTTGTTACAAAACGAAAAAATATCATTAGATATATAGATTATAAACCAGAAATGCTTCTTTTGCGCCATCCATCGAAATGGAAAGACGGTCTGTCATCTTCGTTCGCAGCTAGAAAGTCCAAACAGAAGTGTCAATCTATATTATATAAAAAAGTTGGCGGAGAGTGGTTTGTTAGAATCGACGCGATTAAATATACCAATTCTGTGGTTGAGATGATTGATATCAAAACGTCCGATTCGTATTTTTCGTACGATGGAGTGAAAACCCATAACTGCGACGGTTTCGACTTTCCATATCTTCATGCTCGTCTAATGCGCGTGCTTGGTGAAGACATGGCGAACAGACTTAGCAGCATCAACATCTGTTATTGGAACAAATACAAGAATAAGATGACGATTGCCGGTGTTAATGCGCTAGACTATCTCTTACTGTATAAGAAATACAGTGGCAAGAGCCTACCAAACTATCGGCTAGACACGGTTGCGAAAGAAGAGTTGAAGATTGGTAAGGTGGAATTTGAAGGCTCATTGGATAACCTAAAGCGGACTGATATCAAGAAATTCATCGAATATAACTTGCACGACGTTATTCTCGTCAAGAAGATGAATGATTCGTTGCAGTTCATTGAACTGGCACAAAACATCTGTCACGTTTGTCATACTGGATATGAAGAATTTAGCGTGTCTAGCAAGATTCTTGAAGGTGCTCTACTTACATATCTACGCCGCCGCAAACTTGTTGCACCAAACAAAAAAGCAATTGTTGAAGTAGAAAATACCGACGACGACTCGGATGATGATGTTGGTTTTGAAGGTGCGTATGTTAAAGACCCGATCCCCGGTCGTTATGACTGGATTTGCAGCGCGGACATTAACTCGCTGTATCCATCCGTGATTATGTCTTTGAATATTTCCCCCGAGACCAAGGTGGGGGTTATAAAAGACTGGGACAGCGAAAATCTGATCAAGAAGACTGCGGACAAAATCGTTTTTGACGAAGAGCTATATACATACGAAGACTTCTCGCAACTGCTAATTGATAATAATTTATCTGTGAGTGCGAACGGCGTTGTATATGAACAAAACAAGGTGGGTTGTATTCCAGACATTCTCAAGAAGTGGTTTGCGGAACATAAAGAATATCAGGGTAAGATGCGCGATGCTGACAAGGCCGGTGATAAAGCCGGTTATGTTTTCTGGAAGCGTCGGCAGCAAGTGCAGAAGATTTTGCTTAACTCTTTGTATGGTGTACTCGGTCTGCCAATCTTTCGTTTCTATGACCTAGACAACGCCGCTGCTGTTACATTAACTGGTCAGGAAATCATCAAGACGAGTGCTAAGTATGTAAATAGCCAGTTCAACAAGCGATGTGGTACAAAAGATAAAGATTATGTTGTGTATATTGACACAGACTCTCTTTATCTTGATGTTGCGTCACTTGCCAAGGCAGAGAACATTGTTGATGTAAAACCGTTTGCCATCAAAACCATTGGCGATGTAGCAGATACCTTGAATTCGTTCTATCAGGTAATGATGGTCCGTATGTTCAATTGCACAGACAATCGCATTCGCATTGCGGCTGATGTCGTGGCGCAAAGTGCATTTTGGGTCGTAAAGAAGCGCTATACATTACTCAAGGTGTATAACATGGAATTGAAAAAGGATATTGACGAGGTTGAAGTCAAGGGATTGGACGTTGTTCGGTCGTCGTATCCAAAGAAATTCCGAGACTTCATGAAGAGTGTTCTAATTGATATTCTGCGCGGCGTGCCCAACAAGGAGGTTAGCAAAAAGATTTCCGACTTCAAATCCAAGATGAAGGATTTTGAACTTGAAGATATTGCGAAGAATACATCCGTTCGATTCATTTCAAATACAGAGGCACAGACAAACTTCGATCCAAAAGGAAGAGATTTGTTTAATTTTGTTGACGGTTCAACCGCTCAATGCAAAGCAGCATTGGCTTATAATGACATGTTGAAGCGGTATAATCTGGCGGATACAGAACCAATCATGAATGGTGGTAAGATCAAGTGGGTGTATTTAAAAGAGAATCCATTTGGGCTAAGTGGCATGGCTTTTAAAGATGACGGTAAAGACCCGAAGGTGATTATGGATTTTATTCATACATACATTCATCGCACCAAGATTTGGGACGCCGAACTTGAAGAAAAGCTGATAGACTTCTATGCAGCGTTAAAATGGGAAATGTATAGTGATGCAGCCGCGACTATCGATGAATTTTTTAGCTTTTAATCCTTGACTGTATACATCTATTCTATATAAAGATACACTATGAATAAAGTAGAACTGATAAAGTTCATTGACCTATACAACCTTAATGGAAACGTTGAAGCGGTTAAGCTTGTGTCGGATGGCAAAACGCTACAAACAAGCTTCGCGGCGATTGATAGAACGCTGGCGGGAATTGTTTCATTTTCATCTTTGGTTATTGATGCCGGTGAATATGGCATTCATGATACCGCACAATTCAAGAAAATGTTGAGCGTGCTGTCCGACAATGTTGAGGTAAGCGTGAACAAGTATGAAGACAAGGCGATTAGTCTGTGTTTCACAGATAAAGAAACCGAGTCTGTGTGTATGTTGGCCGATCTATCTGTTATTCCAGCTGCACCAAAGGTTAAAGAAATTAAGAACTTTGAAGTGGAGATTCCAATTGATGACGATTTTATCGAGCGGTTTGTTCGTGCGAAAAATGCGTTGAGCGACGTTGAAACCTTCACAATTATGCCAAATAAGAAAGGTGATAAGCTTGAAATGGTGATTGGATATAGCACAATCAACACAAATCGCATTAAGATTGAAATCAGGCCAACTGTTGGCAAGGACAAGCTTGATGGTCCGATTAGTTTCAATGCTACATATTTCAAGGAAATCTTGAGTAAGAATCGTGGAGTATCGTCCGTACTAAAAATAGCCGCAGCCGGTATCTCACAAATTCATTTCAAGACAAGCAATTACGAAGCAACCTATTATCTTATCAAGAAAGAAGTCGAATGAACTTTTTAGAAGAGACAGAACAGCCAGTTGAAACCAAGAAGAGTCATGGACTTTGGGTGGAGAAGTACCGTCCATCCAAATTGAGTGACTATGTTGGTAACGATACACTCAAAGCCAAGGTTGAGCAGTATATCTCAAGTAACGATGTTCCACATTTATTGCTTTATGGTGGAGCGGGAACAGGAAAGACCACTCTCGCCAAACTGATTACAAACAGCATCAAATGTGATGTGTTGTATATCAATGCATCCGATGAAAACGGTATTGATACTATTCGTGTTAAGATCAAGAACTTTGCTTGTAGCATTGGATTCAACCCAATGAAGGTGATTATTCTTGACGAGGCCGATTATTTCACTCCCGCTGGTCAAGCTGGTTTGCGCAATATGATGGAAACATATAGCGCACACACTCGTTTTATTCTGACCTGTAATTATCATGAGCGCATCATTGAACCGATTGTGTCTCGCTGTCAGGCATATCAAATCCATCCTCCGTCCAAGAAAGATGTCGCTGTCAGTGTTGCAAGCATCCTAAAGAAAGAGGATGTAAAGTTCGCTAATGGCGACATTGCCCTGCTTGTCAACTCGTATTATCCAGACATGCGAGCTATTATCAATACAGCGCAACGCAATGTTATTGATGGTGAAATGAAGCTAACAAAGGAAGATGTTCTTGAGGGCGATATCAAGGCTAAGATCGTTGACATGTTAAAGATGAAAGATCACAAGCAGGCTTTCACAGAAATCCGCCAGATTCTTGCTGATAACAGCATCAAGAACTTTGCAGACTTTTATACAATCTTGTTTGAGAAGATTGATGAGTTTGCACCGGATAATGTGCCGGATGTGTTAATTATACTTGCGGACGGTCAGTTCCAAGACGCCCAAGTGGTGGACAAGGAAATTTGTTTTATGAGCACCATCGTCAAAATATTAAGAGTAATTTCAAAATGACATCATCAGAAACATTTTATTTTAATTTTTGTCCAAGCGGAATTAAACAAAACAGGGATGCCTTGAATGACTTGATGCGATTTTTAAGTCGCTCGTCGGTTGAAGAGGTTGAGCGCGTGTTTAACATCACCTTTTCGTCCGGCAAAAAGAATGGTCTTCCCGTATATATTTACTTGGGAAGCGAACACGAAAAAGAAGCCCCCGAACTTGACGGAAAAGTCGACTTATCGATTCCACCATTCGACCATGCAACAAAATCTCCATTCAACAAAGAAAAGCTGACGTTTAGGGTGGATAATATGTTCATTCGAGATGAATTGGTTAGAACTAGATCATATATAAACTCAAAGTTACGCAACGACTTCAACTTATAATAATATGTACTCCGCAGTCCTTTTAGATGAAAAGTCCCAACTAACATTGTCTGCTTGGGCAGACAAAAATATCAAAGTAAATGGTATTCGCCTTCCCATTCTTGTTCGTGATAACGGCTGGAAAATGATTTGTCATCACATGACCATTCAGTTCCCCGGCACGCCAGAACACATTAAACAATATTTAGATACAGAACAGAAACTTGAGGTAACTCATGTTGGTGTTTCAGATAAGGTCGTCGCTGTTCGCGTTGTTGGTTTTTACAGCGCAAACAAGATTCCTCATATTACAGTTGCAGTAAATGTTCCCGGTGGAGGCAAGCCTGTTATGAGCAATAATATTAAGGACTGGACCCCGGTAGATAATGGCCCGAAACTCAAGGGAACGGTGAAGGAATTACAATGAAAATCAAAGACGCTGTGTTTTTCACAGACAACAAAACCGTGAGACTTGAGTGTGGCGATAAGAGTTATTATCTCACGGAAGATAAAAAGATATATAACATGCATCCAATTAATATCATGGCCGGCGAAATTAAAGGCGATGAATTGAAGGAAATCAAAGCCGCTGCAAAAAAAGGCGGCTATAACAACGACAAAGAAGTAAAGAAGTGGTTATGAAATCAAAAGCAAGAACTATAGCAGAAGAAATCGTCCAGTATCTTGGCACCGTTCGTGGAGTTGGTCATACAACGGCGATGTTAAATGGAGTCGATGCTAATAGTATAGTTGTAGCTCATACATCAGATTGGGCAGATTCTTTAGCAAAAAAGACAGATGCGAAGTGCATTTCTCTTGACTCAATTATCGACGGAAAATTGAGAGGACATAATAAACCGCTTGTATTAGACAATGCCGCCACGTTTGAACTGTTGAACAGGCTTCTTACCGAGTTTGTTTTGATGGGGAACGATATCAAAAAATTGAAAGAAGAGACCGCCGCCGCCAAATTAAAACTGGAAATGATTAAGTTGGTCATTGAAAATGAATAGACGTCGCTTCATATATCTGATGTTTGTGGCCGCATTGATGATACCTTTTGGTATTATCAAGATGATAATGCGGGTGGTTGCTCCGCGATTTAACTTCGACTCATTTGCTTTTCCCGTCATTAAACAAGTCATGCCATCGCTGTGTATAGCAGATATAGTAGCAGTTCAGCCAATGATGGGTCCGGTTGGCAAATTATTTTACATGGACTATAAATACGACAGTGACAAACAACAAAAGATTGTACTATGAACAGGCGCAGATTTTTTGGAACATTATTTGGCTTGGCTGTTGCTCCCGCAGTAGCGGTTAAGGTGTTATCTGCCCCAACTCATAAAGTATACCGAGACAAACATACCGGTCTAGCTCCATTCAAAGGAAGAACGTATTTTACGGAAGGTGTTATTTACGCACCATACATTCCGTTGATGATTACATCGGACCTAGTTAAAGACTTAAAGCCGAGATCAAGTTTCGAACAGTACTATAGTAAAGTTAAAATTTATGGCGACGAAAAATTACGACTTTGATGGTGTAAACTGGGTTGAGGTAAAGCCGAGTTTACCAAGTTTGGATTATGTCTACCACAATTTTGTAGAAACTCCGCATATATATTCACCGTATATTCCTATCGAAAATGATAAGAGTCGTAAACAAATACAAACATACACCGACCCCAAATGATGTTTATATTGGGCGCGGTTCACCGTATGGCAATATATACAGCCATATGAGTAATACTACAGCCCAATTTCGTGTATCTAGTAGGGATGAGGCTGTTGACAAGTATCGTCATTATATTTTACTTAAACGGCAGCACGATGCCATTTTTGCAGAGCATCTAAAGAGTCTAGCAGACAAAGCCAAACAAGGCGATGTTAACTTCGTCTGTTATTGCAAACCCCAGAAATGTCATGGGGATGTTTTGAAAGAATTACTAGAAGCTGAGTATTTATAGCAAAAAATTGTTTATTATACATTGACAATTTTAGATTTATGTGCATAGTTATTGTTTGAAATCGACATTGTGTCGTTAGTTCCAAACAGAAAGGTGAAATAAATATATGTACAAACAAGGTATAGATATGCGCGTCTATGTTAATGGGCGCTCGGTTCGCGAGTATAACCATAACGGTAATACTTTTGTAGAGAGCAGACACGGCTCTAATTATACGATAAAGATTAAAAATGACAACGCCTACCGTGTGATGGCGGTTGTGTCGGTTGACGGCTTGGATGTTATCACCGGCAAGCCAGCCGAAGATTCTGACAAAGGTTATATTGTAGATTCATACAGTTCTACAGAAATCAAGGGATATCGCCTGAGTGATACCGATTCTGCTGCATTTGTGTTTGTATCCAAAGACAAATCTTATACAGCAAACGCCACGGGCGACTCCCGCAATTCTGGCGTGATTGGTATTAGAGTATTTGAGGAAAAGGTCGAAAAGCCGAAAGAGAAGGTGGTGGAGAAGCATATTCACCATCATCACAATCACTATTATAAACATCCTTGGAACCCATATTATCCGTCGTATCCCCCTGTTTGGCATGGTCCGATATATGGAACAACAATGGGCACCGCTGGCTCAGTAACATACTCAGTAAACGCACCAACGTCACTCAGCGGACAACCAACGAGCTATACTGCTGCCAATTTGAGCCAAACATATGTTGGAGGTGACAATACTCTTAGAAGCATGAGCAACTCGTTCGACTCGCCTATCACATATGATAGTTTTGATACTGGAACATCGTGGGGCCAGAAACAGACAGATAAAATTAAGAAGGAATATTTCAAAAAAGGTAAACTTCTTGGTGAATTGGTGATGTATTACGCTAGCCACGATGCCCTGACTAACATGGGTATTGATATGACGGACCTACCGAAAATCGCTGAAATGCCCAAAGCATTTGGCAACGGTGACTATTGCCAGCCACCAAAAGGATGGGTAGGCTAATATAAAACAATCAACAATAAACTTACAAACATTATGAAGAAAACAATTCACGCACTTACAATCATCGACAAGTCGAGCAGTATGACCCAATATCGCTCTCGTACCATTGAAGGTATTAACACAAACATTCTTGCTCTAAAGAAGGAAGTTGATGCCGATACTGAAATCTTAAATACGCAATTACAATTCAGCGGGATCGGTAACTTTACCGGTAACTTTAGATATAGCAACGGTGCCATTGGAGTGGAAAATGAAATGGATTTTGTGTTCAAGCGAGTGGGTCAACCGGTTAAAGATTTGCCAGACATGACTCTGGTAGATTACGAACCAGCCGGCTCGACTCCATTACTTGATGCCATTGGTTATGGTATAGAAAAGGTAAAGAATTTTCATGGTGACAAACTTGGCGATGAAAATCTAAGTATCATCGTTACCATCTTCAGTGATGGTCAAGAAAATAGTTCAAGAAAATGGACAAAACCGGAAATAAAGAAAATGATTGAACATTTCCAATCAGACGGTAAATGGACATTTACTTTTGTCGGTTGCGGAAGTTTCGATGAAGTGTCTTCCGAGTCAACATCGTATGGTATATCATCCAACAATACCGTGGCGTATGCCTCGACGGACGCGGGATTCCAAGACGCATATACCAAAATTGCAACATCATATAGCAATTTTGCTCGTTCCACCAAACTTGGTAGAAAAGACGACGCGTTGTTTGTTGAGAAATAATTGACATTTTTTGTTCATGGTGTATATTTATCTGTAGTGAGGTAAACAACACCATGAGCAAAAACATCACAAATCAATTTACTTCCGATTTTACAGAACGGTCGGCGTATATACTGGGTCTATTGTGGGCAGACGGTTACATACCGGCGAAGTCCAAAGAAAGAGGAAATATAATTTTTATTTCAACCGAACCAGATTCGGTATATTTTACCGAAGAACTTAAAAAAACTTTGGACTGGTCCGTGTACCACAGTAAGGACGAGAAACATCCGACTTGGAAAACTAGAACTACCATGTATTTTAGAAATACTGACGTTTCAAGTTTTTTATTGGAAAATGACTATTCTTCGAAAACAACGGTTGGTGCAGATAAAATCTTGAACAAGATTCCAAAAAACCTGCATAGATTTTTTCTGCTTGGAGTAATTGACGGGGACGGTTGTTTTTCTGTTACACCAACAAAGAATTCAAAGTATAACAAACGGTTTTCTATAGCATCCTCTTATGAACAAGATTGGAGTTGGATTGAAAGAATTTTATTGGAAGAAGACATACGATACAAAATAGAAAGAACGAAGGGGAAATCTGGGGCATATAGTAAAATTCATATCACTAGGCAGGGGGATATAGAGAAATTCGGAAACATCTTATACAAGAGTATAAAAGAAGATGGTATAGGCTTGCCAAGAAAATATGAAAAATATAAACAGATTTGTTCGATGCGCAGAAGAAAAACCTCTAGGTTTGAGAGAGTGTGTAAAGTAAAAAATAGGTGGAAAGCATATCTTCCTCAGAAAAATGGTGAAAAGTGTAAATGGATATCTGGTTCCTTTGATACAGAAGAAGATGCCGCAAAAGCGGCTGGAACATTCACACCTTAAAAATAAAGACCCCGATAAATCGGGGTCTTTTTATTGATTAAGTCAACAATGCATCTATAACATTATATGGTGTAGTTATAGTATTGGTGACGTTACCGTGTATTCCTTTGTTCAGGCGGCAATGTGCAATAGTAGCAGAAACAGCCGATCCGGCGTATATAGAATTACCAGTACCGGTTGCAATTATTGTTGAATTATATACTCTTGCCCCGGCATCTACTATCAGAGCACTTGTGTTTGCGTCGGTTACCTTCCAGCGGCAGTTTTCCATGATTCCACTAAACACCCCGCCCCAAGCAACTCCTTCCATTACACACTCTCTGAACGTTCCTGTTGCGGCAGATTGACCACCAAAGGAATAAGAACCGGCACTACAGTTTATGAAAGTACCGGACGCGGTACCATTTCGACCGAAGCTTTGATCCCCTGCCTTACAGTTGAAGAAGTAGCCAGATGCCTGTGCCAATATGCTGGCACAAAACGAACGATATCCACCGGTACAATTTGTAAATGTACCCGTTGCCCCGGCAAACCCAAAACTAAAGTCGCCGCCGATACAGTTTCGATATGTTCCGCTCGCCACCCCGGTTCCAAAAGCAGAATCGGTCCCAACGCAGTTTGTAAATGTTCCAC
>JACCDO010098969.1_pt1 | contig 15903 bp, 14 predicted proteins | sample 7446101 | NCBI WGS metagenome assembly JACCDO01 (sample SAMN15323440, study PRJNA562643) | freshwater metagenome | isolation source: river surface water | place: USA:Blue River Watershed | collected 2017-08-16
GTATTAAAGTTTTTGTTCCTAGAACTAAACCAATAATACCTTCAGTATTTTGGATATGGAAAACAGCAGATTTTCAAGAAAGAGAATCTTATGATATGTTTGGTATTTATTATGAAGGTCATCCTCATTTGAAACGTATTTTAATGCCAGAACATTGGATAGGTTGGCCATTGCGTAAAGATTATATTACGCCTGATTTTTATGAATTACAAGATGCATATTAATATGTCAAATGTAGTTTGATTGACAAAATTTTTTTTTAAATACGAAAAATAAATACTAAAATATTTAATAAAATTTTTTCTTATAAGCATCTTTGAAAGAGAAAAAAATATTTTTTCTGACTACTCTTCATACAATATCAAAACTTGAATATAAATTTTAAGCAAAAAAAAATAGTTTTTATAAAAATTTTATTTGAATAAAAAATTAAAATTTTTTTAATTTTCTATTTTTTAATCATTGTTACATGCGTTTTATCAGTTTTAAAATCAAATTAAAATGTTTTTTTGGTATATCTTCAATTAAATAAAAAAAGTATAACAAGAAAACATTTTAAAGTTGAGGAAGATAGTTAATAATCAATACATATTATTACTATTATTTAAAAATAGTAAACTTTATTTCTTCGTTCATTAGAGGAATATATCTTTTGAAATTTATAAACAGATCTACTATAATATCTTTTTTTCATTGACTCTATTAAGTTAAAAGGGAATAAGCATTTTTTGTTTAGGGAAGTCTGTCAAAAACTAAGTTCAGTATTCTCGATTTGTATTCTTCTTTCTATTTAATAGAGTCTTTTTTGTGGAATTTATTTTTGTAGTTTTTAAAATTTTTATTGAATCTACAATGACTTTTCTTTAAATAATTTATAAAGATAAGTTTTCAATTCATAATTATATTTATTATGTAATTAATTTCTTAATATTTTTATAAAGTAATAAATAAAGCACAATGACTACTTAAAAATAATATAATTGAAATCCACTTAATGATAGACAAAGTAGATATATTTTCTTGCCAATTAAGCAAAATTTTTTTATTTTTCATTATTTTTGAAAACGTATCAACTTTCGGAAGCATTATAAAAACTATAGTTAAAAGCGAAGATATTAAACGTACACTATTAATAATAATAGGACTCATAGTTATTTTTTTTAGTAAATAAAAAGTAGATTTAATATAATTAGGTTCTTATTTAAGAAAATTTATACATAGAATTATAAACAAAAGATTCCAAAAAAGAATTTAGTTTCTTGCTTTGCGAATTTCAAATTGTGCTTGGATTTGATTTTTCCCCGATAGCACATCAATTTTCTTTGTTAAATAATTAATATTTTTCCTTGTAAATTAATTAGTATTAATTTTTTTTCAGAAATGAAATCAAGAGAGCTTTTCCGATAAAAATTCTTTTGCTCGAAAAAAAACAAAAAACATATAATGGGGTTAATCGGCATAAGTGCACTTTGTTTTTATTCACCAATTTTTATCCTGACTGTGTATGGTTTTTGGTTCTAAGGTTCGACTGTACTAATTGTCATGGGTATATTTAGTAGAGAAGAGGCTTATTTTTCTGGAATATTAAAAATTTCTATTTGTACCTATCTGGCCAAAGGGACAAAATTTTGATAAATAGTCTGCAATTGGTCGACGTCATCCATGGCATAGGTAGCGAAAAGAACTGGATCCTTTTCTAAAGCTATTCTCATACATCTTTTAAAAGCATCTAATTCATTTTTGCGTTTTAAAGGCACGCATGAAATAATACTTTGTTTTTGAAAATATCTTGTCTTTCAATTTTTATAGAAGAAATATAGTGAATAATAAAAATATTATTTTTATTAAATAGAAATAATTTGCCAGGAACCAGGTTTGAACTGGTGACACGAGGATTTTCAGTCCTCTGCTCTACCAACTGAGCTATCCCGGCTGTACATAATAAGAATAACAGATATATATTTATTCTGACAACCCTATATTACAAATATTTTCAAATATTATTAAATAATTTTTAACGATGATTTTTTTATATTCTAAAATTCATAAAGATATTATAATACATAATTTATTAAAAAAAAATGATCGTATATTAATTGCTGCATCAGGAGGACAAGATTCTATATCTTTAATTAAAATATTAGTTGAATTACAACCTCAATGGAATTGGGATTTAGGAATAGTCAATTGTGATCATTCTTGGAATCAAAGTTCTAGAAAAGGATCTTCTCAAATAGCACAAATAGCACAATTATTAAATATAGATTTTTATCAAATAGTCACATGTCATCAACTAATTAATGAAGAAAAAGCACGTGAATGGAGATATCAAAAAATAGAAGATATTGCATTTTCTAATAAATATAATGTTATTGTTACAGCACATAATGCAAGTGATAGAATAGAAACTTTCTTTTTTAATTTATTAAGAGGGACGAGCATTACTGGAGTGCAATCTCTTCTATGGACTCGATCTTTATCTAGTGGAATTAATATTGTACGGCCTCTTCTTAATACAACTCGTTTTGAATTAAAAAATTTTGTGAAAGAAATTCATTTACCTTTATGGCCAGATACTAGTAATCAGTCTTTGTTTTTCAAAAGAAATAGAATTCGAAAACAATTATTACCATATTTAAGAAAATATTTTAATCCTAAAGTGGATAAAGTTATTGCACAATTTGCTGAAATTATTCATGATGAAAGTTTTTATATGGAAAATGTTACTCAGATCATAGAAAAACAATTATTTTTTGGCTCAAAAAATATTCAACAAGAATTTATTGAGAACTTACCTATTGCGATAGAAAGAAGAATTATAAAAAAAATGATTGAAAAAAAATTGTCTGAAAACCATTGTAATTTTTTGAATATTGAACAAATAAGATTTTTTTTTCAAAAAAATAGAAAAAAATATTCATTATTAGAATGTATACATTTCTTTTCTAATTAATACAATTTTTTCTTTAGAGTATTCTGAAATATTGATATATATATGAATTGTATCAATTTCTCCTATGTGATAAGAGATTATGTTATAAAATAATTCTATCAATGTTAGGTTATAAACAAAGAGAATAATAATGGGTCGCCCGGGATTCGAACCCGGAACTAGTCGGTTAAAAGCCGAGTACTCTACCATTGAGTTAGCGACCCTAATTAAAAAAAGAATAACATATTTTTTTTTAAGATCTTTAAATAGCACTTATTAATTAATTGATGTTTATTTTATTAAAAAGAAAATGCATTAATTAATTAAATATCTTTAGTATATACATTTTAGAAATTACATTGTTAATAAAAAGAACATTTTTTTGATAAGAATATAAGCAATACTGTAATAGTTGTATGAAATGTTTTTTAATAACTAAAAACATTCAATAACTAACAATATTAATTTAATAAAATAAAAATTCTTTTAATTTCCTAAGGACTATAGTAATAATGACCGTAAGATTTTTATTTGAAGCCTTAAATATGGCTATAGATGAAGAAATGGCAAGAAATGATAAAGTTGCATTATTGGGAGAAGATATAGGACATTATGGTGGGTCATATAAAGTGACACAAAATCTTTATGCTAAATATGGTGAACATAGAGTTATAGATACTCCTATTGCAGAAAATAGTTTTGTAGGAGCTGCTATAGGTGCCGCTATGACAGGTTTAGTCACTGTTGTAGAAGGTATGAATATGGGTTTTATTCTATTAGCTTTTAGCCAAATATCCAATAATATGGGTATGTTAAGCGCTACTTCAGGAGGCCATTATCATATACCAATTGTATTAAGAGGTCCAGGTGGAGTTGGAAAACAATTAGGAGCGGAACATTCTCAAAGATTAGAATGTTATTTTCAATCAGTGCCTGGTTTACAAATTGTAGCTTGTTCTACACCTTATAATGCTAAAGGACTTTTAAAATCTGCTATCAGAAGTAAAAATCCTATTTTCTTTTTAGAACATGTATTACTTTATAATTTAAAAGCTGAAGTGCCTGATAATGATTATGTCTTACCACTAGAAAAAGCAGAAATAGTACGTCAAGGTAATGATATTACTATTCTGACTTATTCTCGTATGCGTTATAACGTTATACAAGCAGTTAAAGTGCTTGTAGAAAAAGGATATGACCCTGAAATTATTGATTTAATTTCACTAAAACCATTTGACATAGAAACAATAGGAAAATCTATTCAAAAAACTCATAAAGTTCTTATTGTAGAAGAATCTATGATGACAGGAGGTATTAGTAACGTATTACAAAGTTTGATTCTTGAAAACTTTTTTGATGACTTAGATAATCGACCAATGTGTTTATCATCTCCAAATGTACCTACTCCATATAGTGGACCTTTAGAAGAAGTTAGTATTGTTCAGACAGCAGATATTATAGAATCAGTTGAACAAATTTTGACTAATAAAATGTAATTATTGTTTTTTAGACATATAAAATAAAAAAGCGCAGTAGAAGATTTTCTACTGCGCTTTTTTATTTTATATTTCTAATTTAATAAAGACAATTGATTAAATACTTTAGCTTTTTGTAAAAGATTACCAACTGTTTCACTAGTTTGAGCGCCTGCTTTCAAATAAAAAATTATATTAGGTACATCTAGTTGTGTTTTGCCTGCAATAGGATCATAAAATCCTAATTCTTTAAGAGCTTTACCATCTCTTCTACAACGACTATCTATAGCAATTACTCTATAAAAAGGTCTTTTTTTTCTGCCGTATCTTTTAAGACGTAATTTCACCATATAGAAAAGTCCTTTTATGTTTATGGAAAAATATTTTTTTACTTTAAGAAAGAATTTCCATGTTTTATTATTTCACATGCTCATCGAGCTATAGGCATATGGAATTATTTTTTTATGAAGCAGAATTGCGGAGGGTGGATTTGAACCATCGACCTTCGGGTTATGAGCCCGACGAGCTACCAGACTGCTCTACACCGCGACACGGTGTTCATTGTACATGGAATATCATTGAATATCAAGTAAATTTATAAATTTTTTTTATTAAAAATTATTAATTATTTTTGTCAATTAGTGAGCATGTAAAATCTATATGTTTTTCTATTAGAAGAATAGAAACATAATTGACAGATATTGCTTGCTTATTATTTTTTTAATTCTTTTTAATTATAGCATTTGTTACCAACTAGATTTGGTGACTCCTGGTAATAAACATTCATGAGCCATTTCTCGTAAAACATGTCTAGATAAACCAAAATCTCTATAGTAACCTTTTGGTCTTCCTGTCACAGAACATCTATTATGCAATCTTGTTGGTGAACTGTTACGAGGTAATTTTTGTAATTCTAATTGTAACTTAAATCTTTCTTCAAAAGAAACACTTGTTTTGATTTGTTCTTTCAATTCTTTTCTTTTTACTGCATATTTATTAACTAATTTTTGACGTTTTTTTTCTCTTTCTATCATACTTTTTTTTGCCATAATATAAATTTCCTATTAAAAATGTGTGTTGTTGTATTGGTCTCAATCAAAATGAGACCAATACATTTTTTCATCTAATCAGCTTTGACTGGTTATTAACCAAACTTACCTGAAGTAGAAGCAATTAAGAATGCAGCATAAGTAAATACATAACCTACAGAGAAATGTGCTAATCCTACAACTCGAGCTTGCACAATAGATAAAGCTACTGGCTTATCTTTCCATCTTACTAAATTAGCAAGAGGAGTACGTTCATGTGCCCATGCTAATGTTTCAATTAATTCTTGCCAGTAACCACGCCAAGAAATTAAGAACATAAAACCTGTCGCCCAAATTAAATGACCGAATAAGAACATCCAAGCCCAAACAGATAAACTGTTCATACCAAATGGATTATATCCATTGATAAGTTGTGATGAATTCAACCATAAATAATCTCTTAACCAGCCCATTAAATAAGTAGAAGATTCATCAAATTGAGCTACGTTGCCTTGCCATAAAGTTAAATGTTTCCAATGCCAATAGAAAGTTACCCAACCTATTGTATTTAACATCCAAAATACAGCTAAGTAGAAAGCATCCCAAGCAGAAATATCACAAGTACCGCCACGGCCAGGACCATCACAAGGGAAACTGTATCCAAAATCTTTTTTGTCTGGCATTAATTTAGAGCCACGTGCATCTAATGCACCTTTTACTAAAATTAATGTAGTTGTATGTAAACCTAATGCAATAGCATGATGTACTAAAAAGTCACCAGGACCAATAGTTAAGAATAAAGAATTACTATTACTATTAATTGCATCTAACCAACCAGGTAACCAAATACTATCACTAGCAGAAGCTGCAAAACTACTGGAAGAAGATAATAATACATCAAAACCATATAAGGATTTTCCGTGTGTAGCTTGGATCCATTGTGCAAAAACAGGTTCAATTAAAATTTGTTTTTCAGGAGTTCCAAATGCTTGCATCACATCATTATGAACATATAATCCTAAAGTATGGAAGCCTAAAAATAAAGAAGCCCAGCTTAAGTGGGAAATAATAGCTTCTTTATGTTCTAGCATTCTTGCTAATACATTATCTTTGTTCAGTTCTGGATCATAATCTCTAATGAAGAAAATCGCTCCATGCGCAAAAGCACCTGTCATAATAAAGCCAGCAATATATTGATGATGAGTATATAAAGCAGCTTGTGTAGTAAAATCTTGTGCTAAAAATGCATAAGGAGATAGAGAATACATATGTTGAGCAACAACAGATGTGATAACACCTAAAGAAGCTAAAGCTAAACCTAATTGGAAATGTAAAGAATTATTTACTGTATCATATAAACCACTATGACCAGCGCCAAGTCTTCCTCCAGGAGGTCTTTGTGCTTCTAAAATTTCTCTCATGCTATGACCAATACCAAAATTGGTACGATACATATGACCAGCAACAATGAATAAAACAGCAATAGCTAAATGATGATGTGCAATATCAGTTAACCATAAACTTTGAGTTTGTGGATGGAAACCACCTAAGAACGTCAAAATAGCTGTTCCAGCGCCTTGAGATGTACTAAAAATATGACTAGTTGAATCAGGATTTTGTGCATATGCAGCCCAATTTCCAGTAAAGAAAGGAGATAAACCTGCAGGATGAGGTAATACATTTAAGAAATTATCCCATCTTACATGTTGTCCTCTAGATTCAGGAATAGCAACATGAATTAAATGTCCTGTCCAAGCTAAAGAGCTAACACCAAATAAACCAGATAAATGGTGATTTAAGCGAGATTCTGCATTTTTAAACCAAGATAGACTAGGTTTAAATTGAGGTTGAAGATGAAGCCAACCTGCAAACAGAGTCATACTAGCTGTAATTAATAAAAATAAAGCACCAATATAAAGATCGGTATTGCTACGCATACCAATTGTATACCACCATTGATATACACCAGAATATGAAATATTTACAGGACCAGATGCACCACCTCTAGTAAATGCTTCTACAGCTGGTTGACCAAAATGAGGATCCCAAATAGCATGTGCAATAGGTCTTACATGTAAAGGATCTGCAACCCATCTTTCGAAATTTCCTTGCCAAGCAACGTGAAATAAATTGCCGGAAGTCCATAAGAAAATAATTGCTAATTGACCAAAATGAGAGGCAAAAATCTTTTGATAAAGATTTTCTTCTGTCATACCATCATGACTTTCAAAGTCATGTGCAGTTGCGATACCAAACCAAATACGACGAGTAGTAGGGTCTTGAGCTAGGCCCTGGCTAAATTTTGGAAATTTTGTTGCCATTTTATATTCTCCTAGCCTAACCTACAGCAATGATTCTTGCAAGGAAGAATGCCCACGTAGTAGCAATTCCACCTAAAAGATAATGAGCCACTCCCACAGCACGTCCTTGAGTAATACTCAAAGCTCTTGGCTGAATTGCAGGTGCGACTTTTAATTTGTTATGAGCCCAAACAATAGACTCAATTAATTCTTGCCAATAGCCACGGCCACTAAATAAGAACATTAAACTAAATGCCCAAACAAAGTGAGCGCCTAAGAACATTAAACCATAAGCAGAAAGAGCAGATCCATAGGACTGAATAACTTGAGAAGCTTGAGCCCATAAGAAATCTCTTAACCAACCATTAATGGTATTAGCACTTTGTGCAAAATTACCACCTGTAATATGAGATACACCTTGTGCAGTTACAGATCCCCATACATCAGATTGCATTTTCCAACTAAAATGGAAAATTACAATAGATAGACAGTTATACATCCAGAAAAGACCTAAAAACACATGATCCCAAGCAGAAACTTGACAAGTACCACCGCGACCAGGACCATCACAAGGGAATCTAAATCCAAGATTTGCTTTGTCTGGAATTAAACGTGAACTACGTGCAAAAAGAACACCTTTTAATAGAATTAATACAGTGACATGAATAGTAAATGCATGAATATGATGTACTAAGAAATCAGATGTACCTAATTGGATAGGCATCATTGCTACTTTACCACCTACTGCAACTACGTCACCTCCCCAAACAGCACTACTACTAGCTAATGCATTAGGAGCACTAAAACCTGGTGCTAAATAGTTTCTATTTTGCACAAATTGTGCAAATACAGGTTGTAATTGAATTGCTGTATCAGAGAACATGTCTTGAGGACGTCCTAGAGCAGACATAGTATCGTTATGAATATATAAACCAAAACTATGGAAACCTAAAAAGATACATACCCAATTTAAATGAGAAATAATTGCATCTCTATGACGAATTACACGATCTAATAGGTTGTTATAATTATTAGTTGGATCATAATCTCTTACCATGAATATCGCAGCATGAGCAGCACCACCAACTATACAGAATCCACCAATCCACATGTGATGTGTAAAAAGTGATAATTGAGTGCCATAATCAGTAGCTAAATATGGATATGGAGGCATAGCATACATATGATGAGCTACGATTATGCTTAAAGAACCCATTAAAGCTAAATTTAAACCTAATTGTGCATGCCAAGAAGTTGTCAAAATTTCATATAAACCTTTATGGCCTTCGCCTGTAAAAGGTCCTTTATGAGCTTCTAAAATTTCTTTCATGCTATGGCCAATACCCCAATTAGTACGGTACATATGACCAGCAACAATGAATAAAACAGCAATAGCTACATGATGATGTACAGTATCAGTTAACCATAAGCCACCTGTTACTGGATTTAAACCACCGCGGAAGGTTAAGAAATCTGAATATTCACCCCAATTTAAAGTAAAGAAAGGTGCTAAACCTTTAGCAAAACTAGGATATAGTTGAGCCATTAGTTCTCTATTCATTACAAATTCATGAGGTAAAGGAATTTCTTTTGGATCTACACCAGCATCTAATAATTGATTCACAGGTAATGAAACATGAATTTGATGGCCAGCCCAAGATAAAGATCCTAAACCTAATAAACCTGCTAAATGGTGATTCATCATGGATTCTGCATTTTGAAACCACTCTAATTTAGGAGCAGCTTTATGGTAATGGAACCATCCTGCAAAAAACATTAATCCAGCTGCGATTAATCCTCCAATAGCAGTAGTGTATAATTGTTGTTCATTTACAATACCACTTGCACGCCAAAGTTGGAAAAAACCAGAAGTAATTTGAACTCCTTGGAATCCACCACCAACATCACCATTCAAAATTTCTTGACCTACAATTGGCCAAACAACTTGAGCACTTGGTTTGATATGGGTTGGATCACTTAGCCAAGCTTCGTAATTAGAAAAACGAGCTCCGTGGAAATACATACCACTTAGCCAAATAAAAATTACAGCCAATTGGCCGAAATGTGCGCTAAATACTTTTCGAGAAATATCTTCAAGATCATTGGTATGACTATCAAAATCATGCGCATCTGCATGAAGATTCCAAATCCAAGTAGTAGTGTTTGGTCCTTTTGCAAGACTACGAGAAAAGTGACCTGGTTTTCCCCATCTTTCAAAAGATGTTTTTACAGGATCACGATCAACTACTATCTTTCCATTGGCCTCTCGCTCCGGTGGACTAATTGTCATGGAGATTCTCCTCTTTTTAGATGAGGCACAAAAAAAACTCACCTCTATATTAATGAGTAAAATAGTTAATCTGTTATTTGAATTCCACTTATATAAGTGAACCTATTTATTAAAAGTCTATGACTTGAACATTTATAAAATATAGACTATCTAAAGTGAGCTTTCATGTCTGAATTATGACACATGAATTTAGTGCTTTATGGACACAAAATAATGAGTGTTGATTTTTTTATAAATCAACACTCATTAAAAATTATATTTATTTTCAATAATTATTTATTAAGCATTCATAGCTTCTTTAGCTGCATACATAATTTCTACAGTAATTTCAGTAACATTATTTTGACGTGCAAATTTTTCTGTATTACGTTTTATTTTTCCTCTCACAAATCCAGGAATTTTGCGCAACTCGTTTTCACTTTCACTTGTCCATCTTAATTCTGAATCAGTTGATAACCCTTTAGTAATTACTTCTTTGGTATCATGACCGCCAAAAATTTCTAGTAAATGATCTTCCATACCCAATGTGAAAGAATTATAAACTAGATCTGCAATTTGATTTGTGCCTTCATAACCCAAAAATGGTCTATAACCCAAAGGAAAATTTTGAATATGAACAGGAGCAGAAATAACGCCACAAGGAATATTTAAACGCTTACCAATATGACGTTCCATTTGCGTGCCAAAAATTGCAGCTGGTTCTACTCGTGCGATTAAATCTCCAACTTCTGTATGATTATCAGTAATTAATACTTCATCACAATAACCCTGTACTTGTTCTTTAAACCAATCTGCATCATGTGTACAATATGTGCCAGCACATATCACATAAATACCCATTTCTTTTGATAAAATTCTTGTCATAGATGCAGCATGCGTAGCATCTCCGAAAACCACAGCTTTTTTGCCTGTCAAATTTTGGCAGTCAATCGAACGAGAAAACCAAGCAGCTTGAGAAACAAAACGAGTTTGTTTATCAATATATTCATCATAAGAAATTTTATCTTGTGTATAAGAATTAATAATATTTTCAATTTCTTTGATACAGCTACCTGTATCTACGACACCCATAGGTGTAGTAGATACGTATGGCATCTTGAATTCTTTTTCTAAATAAATGGCTGTCATTAAGCCTACTTCTCTATAAGGAACTAAATTAAACCAAGCTTTTGGTAATTTTTTTAAATTTGATACTGATCCACCTTCTGGAATAACTTCATTAATTTGAATCCCTAAATCTTGTAATAATCTTTTTAATTCTCTACAATCATGTTGATTATGAAAACCTAAAGTGAAAATACCAATGATATTAGCAGATGGTTTTGTTGTTTTTATAAGATCTAAATCATTATTATTCTTAGCTTTTTCAATATAAAATCTAACAACTTGTTCTAATGTACGATCAGCAGCTTGTAATTCATTCACACGATAATGATTGACATCTGCCAAAATTACATCGGAATTAGAATTCATAGATGCTCTATTTACAAAATTTTGTAAATCTTCTTGTAAAATACTTGATGTGCATGTTGGAGTTAAAACAATTAAATCGGGACGTTCTTCTTTATCTTTTCTCGTAATATTATCTACAACTTTGTTTTGAGATCCACGTGCTAATACATGTCTATCTACTATACTCGCTGTTACAGGAGTAAAATCTCTTTCTCTTTCTAACATAGAACGCATTACATTAAAATAATCGTCTCCTAAAGGAGCATGCATAATTGCATGGACATTTTTGAAAGAACTTGCAACACGTAAAGTTCCAATATGTGCAGGGCCTGCGTACATCCAATATGCTAACTTCATAATTATTTCCTCAAATACAATTTGATCATATAATACTATAAAATAAAATAGAATATATGCTATGGTAAGATTTGTTTTTTGCTATAAGGCTTACTATTTTTAATTAAAATGTTTTAGTTAATCACATACATAAAAAAAATCGTTGATGTTATAATTTCATAGACTTGACAGAATAAATTAGAAGATTTATTCTGACGACAATGATTTTATATATTGGGGTGTCGCCAAGTGGTAAGGCAGCGGTTTTTGACATCGCTATTCGGAGGTTCGAATCCTTCCACCCCAGTTTTTGAACATCTTATAAAGAACTTAAAAAAAATATTTTGTGATAAAAAAAAATATTCCCCTACATAATATTGTTCTTGTTATACTTGTTTGATAAGATCTTACTTAAATAAATGAAAAGTATACATTTGTTTTAGATAAAAATTTACATATTTATTACTTTTTCATATAAAGCATTAGAGAATTTTGTATATGTTTTTCTTAGAACTGCATTACAATATCTCTTGGAGGGTTTTTATATTGACTATAATAGGTTTTAATATGAATATAGGTTTTGATATGATTCTGGCTAAGCTACCTGAAGCTTATGCTATGTTTGATCCACTTGTAGATGTACTTCCAGTTATTCCTCTTTTATTTTTATTATTAGCTTTCGTTTGGCAAGCATCTGTAAGTTTTAGATAATAAATTCATTTCTAAAATAAATTTCTGTTCATTAGAGTTTTTTTTTAACTCTAATGAACTTAAAACAAGTTATATATAATTCAATATCATTCTTATTTATTAAAACATTAAACTATAACTAGCAAATAACAATTTTATAATATGTGTCAGAAAAAATTGAATGTATATAATAATATTCTAGACATTTTTGAATAGAAAATTATCTTTTTACTTATAACCTTTTGCAAAATTAGATGTATTATTTAATGAAAATAAAAAAACATTAGAACACATTCTAACAAATTACAATGATCTAATTAATAGATGTAAAAAAAATTACTAAAACAAAAAAATCAATCTATGTTCTCGATAGTAAATTAATAAGTTATTAAAAAGTAGATAATATATTTTTAGTTAATTTGTAACTAAACTATTATATCTTGCCTCAAATGTAGGAAAGATGACAGAGTGGTTTATTGTGACAGTTTCGAAAACTGTTTTAGTTTAATTAACTAACGAGGGTTCAAATCCCTCTCTTTCCTTTTTACAAATGATTTTCATGATAGAAATCAAAAAAAGAAAATATATTTGCATGAATTTTTAAATTTCAAAAACATAATATATTAATATAACCATACTATGATTATTTCGCTACCATTCAAGATTGATTACGAAAAAAATAGATATTTTTTTCTAATTTCATCTAAAATGATAAATGATTTCATAAAAAAATCAATTTATGTGATTAATTATTAGTTATTTATTAACTGATATTAATTATTAAATTGCATATGTTATTTTTTAATACAAAGCTAAATCTTAAATAAGATTTATTTATAGTTTAGTATGATTGCATAAGGTATTATAAAATAAATATTCTTTCTTTTTACCAATTATTTTGGAGATTTAATAATGTTAACGTTAAAAATATTTGTATATACTGTAGTAATCTTCTTTGTTTCACTATTTATTTTTGGTTTTCTTTCTAGTGATACAGGACGTAATCCTAAAAGAAAAGATATTGAATAATTTTTAAAATAAATTAATTCAAAATTTACGTTATATTAACGTGAAAAAAAAACGGAGAAGGAGGGATTCGAACCCTCGGTACGATATATTTCGTACAACAGATTAGCAATCTGGCGCTTTCGACCACTCAGCCACTTCTCCTGATAATCTTGCAATTAGTCTAATGGACTTGCAAGGAAGAATGTAACATAATTAGATGAAAAAAGTCTACATATTATGTAATGTAAATTATGTAATAGCAATTAAATTTTCATGTAGTTATGCATACTATGTATGTAAATCTTTCTTTCTAGCCAAGAGAAGCCACAATAAATTTATTGTTTCTTCACTTAGCTAGAAAGAAATTCTATTTATTTTGCAAATCAGCTAAAAAATATTTTATCTTAACAAATTAAGATATATTTGAAAATATTTGATTTAGCAAATAAATATAATGTATATGGTAGATTTTTCAAAATCTATTTATATAATTCTGTTCCTAATCTTAGTGCTAATATTCCTGTAAATAATGCAGCAAATAAAGCCACCATAATTTGTATATCAGAAATCATATCAACTAGTCTCCTTGTACATGAGTTATATAAATAATACTAATATATTTTTATAAATTACTTTTTTTTATAGAATTGTTGGTGTACAAAAAAATAATAAATTTATTATTTAAAGAAAAAAAATTCTTTCCAAAGCCAATACGTGTAATTGATGCAATTTTTACCAAAAGTCAAAAATAATAAAAAAAGTCAAGTTAATTGATATAAGATATATGATAATATTTTTATACAAAAATAAAAATTTTTTGACAAATAGTTTACTATTTTGTTATTAAGTGATATTTGTAAAAAATAACGAAAAACTAGAAGGTTAATTAATATGAATTTAGAAGTCGTTGTACAATTAGGCTCTTTATCACTGATTGTATTAGCTGGTCCTATTATTGTTCTTTTATTAGCTTCTCAAAAAGGTAATCTTTAATATATTCTTATAATTAAAAATCTATGAGACCCTAGTAATCAAAAAATTAAGGAAAACTTTGTTTCTTAATTTTTTTTATAAGGTATGTTATTTTAAATATTAATTAAAAAAAATAAATACTATTTTTTATGCCATTGAAGCCTATATGTATTTAAATTTAAATACATATATTATATAATCTCCAATTTTTATAAATTTGTAGATTGATTCAATGGCATTATTTTTTTAAGTGTCAAATGGAATGATATTATAGAATAATCAATATTTTTTGAAAAATATTAAAGACCATTTCTTGCCCAAACGACTAGAGATAAAGAAAAACTAAAAAATACCATTAAAAAAACCCAACCTAAACTAATTATATCCATACAAGTGCCTCTTTAAAATTTAGATATCATAGTAACAGTAGTTTTTAGCACTGCCAATATTAAATATTATTAACAAATAATCCATTGAATTATTCAATGAATACTTAATAATATATATATTATTAATTAAATAATAAAAAAGAAACTGAAATATATTTATTTCAATTATTACATAAGTAATAATTATAGTTGCTTGATTTATTTCTTATATATGTTATATCATATAAAGAAGCCCATTATTATGTGAAAAATATCTCTTAACATGTCAGGACATAAATGTAGCAGCATAAAGAAATTTATTTTTTTAGATATAATAAATGGGCCAACAACTAAATTTTATTATCCTTATCAAGTTACATTCTTCACAATTGATTAAGGCGGCACCCAGATTCGAACTGGGGGATAAAAGATTTGCAATCTTCTGCCTTACCACTTGGCTATACCGCCGCCATAAAGATTTTTTCTATTTACTACTAAAACATTTCTAATAAAATTATTTTAATTTCTACAAAAAACATTTCTATTATGTTTTATAAACAAATTTTTTCAATTAAAATAACATAAAAATCAATATTAATTAAATTAATAAAAATAATTTCCATTTATTTAATGATTGCTATACATTATAAAGAATAACATTATATTCTTTTTTTTTTCATTATTTATTATAAAAATAAATAGAAATTATATAACTATTCTATATGTGATAAAAAAAATTGTAAATAGTTTTTTTTATATTGTATTCTATTTATTCAATTATAACAAAAAATAGATTTAGTTAAAGTAACTTATAAATTATGTTTTCATATTTTTTTTGTTTAAAAAAGCAAAAAATACTATTTGTGTTTTTCTGTAGAGGAATTTCCAATTAATGATGATAATAGAAGAATACACTCCGGTACCGAATACTGCGTTTGACTTTAAAATTCCTGATCTTATTGAAATGCAGCTTTCAAGTTTTCGTATTTTTTTAAAAAAAGGACTTATTGAAGAATTGAAAGATTTTTCTGTGATTAGTAATTCAAAAAAAA
>JACCDO011341299.1_pt1 | contig 15901 bp, 13 predicted proteins | sample 7446101 | NCBI WGS metagenome assembly JACCDO01 (sample SAMN15323440, study PRJNA562643) | freshwater metagenome | isolation source: river surface water | place: USA:Blue River Watershed | collected 2017-08-16
CTATAGGCAACACCATCATAGATAATAACTTGATCTTTAGCGTATACTTGTATGCCCGCAGTTGATGGAGTAGGAGTTGACACTACCCAATCTAAAATCAAGCTGACCCATTCAGTACCATTCCATTCTATAATAGCGTTGGCTTTTATCACAGGATCGCTGCCATTTAGATTTTTCCAAGCATCTGGTCCGTCGTAGTTAAATGTTGGGTTAAATGGAGGATTGTCAACTTGAGTACCAACATTGGTGCTGGTATTAACATCATCTAATACCAAATATCTGGTACCTGCAACTATCGGTTGATCAGCTGTTTCTTTGTTAGGACGCTTGGGATTAAATTTATAAGGATCGACAATAGCATCTATAGTAGTTCGACCAGTAGGATATACTGCACTAACAATCACAGTATTAGATGGTCGTTCTTCTAAACTGACCAATAGCTGTGTCGGGTCTATTTCATTTATTACAAACGTTCCGCCCATTTCATTGCCGTCTGGCTGTAAGAAAAATATCTTACTAATCCCAGAAATATATCCGCCGTAGATATTTACAATAGTATTCCAGTCGATAGCCTCTCCTGTTTTAGTAGGAGGTTCTAACTTGTTGGCTAAAATTACTTCGTTAGGAGAAACAATAGAAACATCAAAGTCGTTTGGTTGATCGTTATTGCTCTTTAATAATAGTATTCTAAAGTTTCCGCTGACATTTCTAGTGTGTATCATGTTGCCAGTTCCGGCATAGATTAGATCGTCTAATGCAAGGATGTCGCCGGTTTCGCCAAACACATTGGCTACAATATTTCTAATAACTCCTAACTTCTTAACCTTAGCAGGAGGACTAATATAAATTGGCATTTTAAATTCGACAGAACAAATATCTATTTCAGAATCATTGCCTTGCGGAATAGTTCTAGAACTAAAATTTAATGTTGCTAGATCAATTACACTAAGGCTAGTCCGATCAATATAGTTGTCTGTTGTTTGTATTTCTAAACTAGGATTGAATAAGACAAGAATTTGTTCCATCAACTGCAACTTTTGATCAGTATTTGAAGTCCATATGTCAGCTTTCATTGACAGTTTAAATGGCGTAGGCATCAGTCTTTCAACTGTGTAGCCACCGCCTTGGAAATTTTTATACTCTACTTCGCCGTTGACTTCTTCCCAGGCACGCTCACTTATGTTTAGCTTGCTGACAAAACTAGCGTCAGCTAATCGAGTAGTGTCCATTTCTAGACCTGAAATATAACAGGCAATTCTAGGAACAGTGGACATTTTATTTTCACTGTTATCTTTAATGATGCTGGCCACTTGCCTAGTCATGTCGCCGTACATTACTGGCACATGACGTAGAGTACCGTCACCTGTTTTATACTTAAATCCGATAAACACACGCATGAACTGTGTGACATATCGTCTTATCTGCCCGTCATAAAAATAATCCATTACTCGTCTGCCTTTGGTCTAAGAGCCTTACTAAGGCTTTGTTTTTCTTTAACTATATGTCCATTAATTCTAGCTTCAGCAGGATTATTAATGAAACTGGTCTTTTGTGTTATTCTCACTTCTTTATCTAAGAACACATCGTTAGGAGAACCGCCAGCTACTACATCTTCGTAGCCCATATTGCTCATAGTCATTCTATTTACATCCTCTACTTTTACCCAACGCTTGCCGTTATATCTAAACAATCTCTTGGGCAAATAATCTGTCCTTAAACAGAACTGTCCGACAGCTGGCATAATAGGGAAAGATATTCCTGCGGTAAACGGCGCACCATTTGGCGGGATACCGTCTCCATCCCCAATCATAGGTCCGTTGTATTCAGGACTTTGATAGATAGTACTTGACGTTGATCCTACATATATAGGATTGTTATCTGCATCAAATAATAAATTGCCTTGAGCATCGGTTGCCTGCGTTTGGAAACTGGCCAATAAATCAGTTGTTGATGCATCTACCAATTCTACTTTACCATCTTCATCTTTTTGTATCATGTAATGACGAGTGGTATCATAGCCGCTTCTTGGTGCATCTGCCTCGGCTTGATCAAGAACTGCCTGTGTAATTTGCATTTCTTTTTCATACGTAGACATAATGTCTCGTAGAGTTTGATCGCTGCCTTCACCTGCGGCACCGTCGAGAATCTCTTTAAACTCTTGACTATCTACTAGAGGTTTACATTTAGCACGATATAAATGCGGATACCATGTCACTGAAAATCCTTCTGCTGCTCGAGTGACTTCCTCAACTACAAAGAAACGTTTTAGTGCAAACTGTAAATCGTTGAGAGCATACTCATCTTTTAGATGAGGTAATTCTATAACATCGCCTGATATAATTTTGCGACCTAATTTTTCTACGGTATCGTTAATATGGAATGTGATAAAAATTGTGTCGTTTTGTAAAAATAATCCAAACTGACTTAGGTTGAAATCAATATCTTGTAGACTATAAACTCCACGTAGCTGATAGATGTCTGGATCGTACTTGCGATCTCTATTTTCTAAGAATAGTAGGTCTTGAATATTACTAACGCTATCTCCTACATACCCGGGAGTTGAGGGAGTATTTTCAGCATTAGAACCGGGCCCTATATACTTGTGGACAAGCACGTCGGTACCGCCCACTTGGAACATTTCCCAGGCAGTTTTATCTATAAATTTGTAGTCATTGCCCTTTTCGGGACGGTATAAGCTGAGTCTTGGCATAGTAGTATATTTACCGCTACGATAAATAACAGTATGAGCCAAATTGATCAATCCAAACAAAGCGTTTACGACTACTGCAAAGCTATGCTGGGTGACGGCATGATTGATGTAGAACTAGATCCTATACATTATGAAACTGCCCTAAATCGCAGTTTAGCAGTTTTCCGTCAGCGTTCTGATAATGCTGTGGAAGAAAGCTATCTATTTCTAACGCTACAGGAAAGTCAAAACGATTATATTTTGCCTAAAGAAGTTCAACAAGTACGACAAATTTTCCGTCGTTCAGTTGGATCTAGAACAGGCAACGGCACAGGTGGTACAGTATTTGAGCCGTTTAATCTAGCCTATACAAATACCTATTTGTTGTCGTCAACAAATATGGGTGGACTATTAACCTACGAATTGTTTGCGCAATATCAAGAGCTAGTGGGTAAAATGTTTGGATCATTTATCAATTACACGTGGCATCCGCAAAGTCGCAAGCTGACTATTATGCAACGTCCACGTGGATTTGAAGAAGTTATGATACAGGTCTACAATACCAAACCAGACTTTGCTATCATTGAAGACACCTATGCAGGACAGTGGATTAAAGATTATACACTGGCTAACTGTAAAATGATGCTAGGTCAAGCCCGTGAAAAGTTTGCTCAAATTGCAGGCCCGGGTGGCGGAAGCTCATTAAACGGTGCGGCTATGAAATCAGAAGCTACAGCCGACCTAGAAAGATTAACCAAAGAATTAGAAACACTAGTATCTGGTGGTTCGGGCTATACATTTATAATTGGTTAAAAAAGTTTGACCTTAAATTATTTTTATAGTATAATGTTTCTAATAGGAGACATTTATGATTATAGGAATATGCGGGTTTATTGGCAGCGGCAAAGACACAGTCGCTGACTATCTAGTAAACTTTCACGAATTTAGAAGAGAAAGTTTTGCATCGACTCTCAAAGATGCAGTAGCAGCAGTTTTCGGCTGGGATAGAACTATGCTAGAAGGCCGCACTAAAGAAGCTCGTGAGTGGCGTGAACAAGTTGATCCCTGGTGGGCCGAGCGACTAGACATGCCCACACTAACTCCCAGATGGGTCTTGCAATACTGGGGTACAGAAGTATGCCGCAAAGCCTTCCACGATGACATCTGGATTGCATCATTAGAAAATAAAATCCGTAATAGTAAAGACAGCGTAGTAATTAGTGATTGCAGATTCCCTAACGAAATTGAAGCTATTAAAAAAGCCGGCGGCAAAATTTATTGGGTTCAAAGAGGTGATTTGCCTGAGTGGTATGACGATGCTGTTAAAGCAAATCAAGGTAGCAACATAGGCCTAAATGCTATGAAGATGAAAAAAATTCATGCTAGCGAATGGGCTTGGATTGGTTGTGAATTTGACGGAATAATTGACAACAACGGATCAATTAATGATTTATATACACGATCAGCAGGACTAGTAGTCGGCGACAAGATCACCTTGCCTCCAAGTGATACCGTCTTTGCTTAATACACAAACACAGTTAGCACATACCGTTTTTAGATTGCTATGACGGCAATTGTCTAGATCACCGTCAACATGAAATACTCTAAAAATTTCAGAGTGTATTGATTTAAATCCGCACTTATCGCATTGATGTTTCATCCTATACCCTGCTCTAAACCAGCGGGGTATTCCATGATTGACTCCGTGTGCCATGCATATTTCGCACAATGATCTATAATAGATCTTGTTGTTCTTTTTATAGTTAACAGCACGGGGTCGTTGCCCACACCTACAAAGCGGTCTCATAAACATATTTACACCTTTTCAACCCCTTTTTCTTCTAGTATAACAGGCCAATTTTAGCAGATGCCGCTAAATAATATGAGCAACTATTACCAGGAGAAAATGGGATGGCACTACAATCACCAGGCGTACAAGTTACGGTAATCGACGAGAGTTTTTATACACCAGCTGAGCCTGGCACAACTCCTCTTATCGTTATTGCAACCGCAGAAAACAAATCAAATGCAGCAGGCACCGGTACTGCTGCCGGAACAACTCAGGCCAATGCTGGCAAAGTATTTAAGATCACTAGTCAAAGAGAACTTGTTGATACTTATGGAGTTCCGTTCTTTGAAAAGACAGCTTCTTCGAGCCCAATACACGGTTCAGAAAGAAACGAATACGGATTACTGGCAGCATACAGCTTCTTGGGTGTAAGCAATTCAGCATTTATCGTTCGTGCAGATGTAAATTTAGACGAACTAGAAGGTCAAACAACCGCCCCGGGAGCAGAACCTATCGATGGAGCATGGTGGGTTGATACCCTAGCAACATCTTGGGGTATCCAAGAATGGAACGGCGCAGGAGCTGACACAACAGGCGGACAAAAGTTTGCATTAAAAACGCCAATCGTATTAACAGATGACGATGAGTCTAAAGTTGAAGCAAATGCTCCACGTGGATCAGTTGGAGCAATTGGTGATTACGCAATTGTATTCCAAACAGTATTAGGCACTGGATCATATACTGCTAGCAGAGAATTAGCTACATTATGGTTTAAATCAGCAGGCGGAACATATGCATCTGGTTCGCAAGTAGTTGCAGGACAGTGGGTACTAGTTGGAACTCCAGAGTGGAAAGCAAGCTGGCCAACAGTTTCTAGTACAACTACTACTGCGTTTGTATCTGGCGGTAATATTGTACTAAACGGAAACACTATCAGCGTTGCTCCGGGAACTACTAGAGCCGCATTGGCATCAAGCATTAGCGGGCTAGGCGGATCTCAAGGAATTAGCGCAAAAGCAGTTGGTGGAGTTTTACAAATTTATTCAGATGGCGAAGATTCAAGCACATCTGATTCAACTGCAATCACTAAAGGCATTTTACAAATCAGTGGAACTGGTGATGTATTAACAGCACTAGGTATTACTGCAGGGGATTACTATCCTCCTTCTCTACAACAAACTCCACACACTGTAGTTCCAACTTGGAAAGCAACAGGCGCTACACCAAGACCATCGGGTTCTGTATGGATTAAGACAACTGAACCTAACTACGGTGCTCGTTGGATTGTTAAGCGTTGGAATTCTGCAACAAAGACATGGGTCGAATATAGCGCACCAATTTACGCTACTACAGAAGCAGCATTATATTACCTAGATCGTAGTGGCGGCGGACAGAATATTGCCGCAAGCAGTGTATTTGTTCAATCAAATGCAGATCAAGAATTAGGACAAGATGCTACTGCTAAGTTCCGTGTATGGAAGAAAAAAGCATCTGGCCCAACAGTAATTACTTCTGCAATTATTGATGATACAACTTTACCAGCAGCATCATATACATTTACATTAGCAGAATCACTAGCTGGCGAGTTATCGTTAGGCGGTGATACACTAATTACATTTACAGCAATCGCTGGTTCTGGTTCTGGAATTACAGATGCCAACGCAATTGCTACTGCGATTAATGCAGCAGGATTTACTCATGTTGTAGCAGAAGTGACTGTTGATAACGAATTACAAATTACACATAGAGCCGGCGGTGACATTCACCTTACTGATGGTACTGGAACTCCTTTAGCAGACATTTTCACAGTGTTCAATGTTAACACAGGCGAAGGAACTACTAACTTTTACTCATTAGCAGATCTTGCACCAGCTGACCCACATGATTATATTGCGACTAACTGGACTCCGTTGGCCGCTGATGAATTAAGATTTGCAGCTACATCAAACGAGCCATTAGCAGAGCCACAAGATGGTCAACTATGGTACAATCCAGCATTTGACGAAGTTGACGTTATGATTCATAACGGTGAGATTTGGGTAGGTTATAGAACTGATACAAGTCCATACTTTGCTTCAGCAGCTGATAACAAAACAGATCCAAATGGTCCTATTGTTGCAGCTAGTATGCCAACAACACAAAGCGATAGCACACCATTAAGAAACGGAGACTTATGGATTAGCACAGCTGATCTAGAAAACTTCCCAACTATCTATAGATTCAATCCAGACGGCAGCAACACAGTCGCTGAAAAATGGCAGTTAGTTGACAAAACAGATCAAACTACAGAAGAAGGCATTTTGTTTGCTGATGCACGTTATGGTATCAGCGGTGCTACTGGTAATACAGCAGCTACTATTAAAGAATTGCTAGCATCTAACTATGTTGATTTTGATTGTCCAGATCCTGCACTATATCCAAAAGGCATGATGTTATGGAATCTACGTAGAAGTGGTGGAAACGTTAAACGTTATGCAAACAGCTATATCGATACTGCCGCTAAGAATGTACGCTATCAAGCACAGTTTAGTGATGTTGGTGACAGCCCAGTATTAGGTGACGGACAGAGTTTATATGACACTGATCGTTGGGTCACAGCTTCACCAAACAACGAAGACGGTTCTGGTAGCTTTGGACGTAAAGCTCAACGTGCTCTAATTGTTCAGAAACTAAAGAGTGTTATTGATACCAGTGCTGAAGCTAGAGATGAAGAGCGTAGAAACTTTAACTTGATTGCTTGCCCTGGTTATCCAGAAACTTATAGCAACTTGATTAACTTGAACTTAGATCGTGGCATGACAGCATTTGTTCTAGGTGACACACCTTTACGCTTACCGTCCGATGCAACAAGTCTAACAGCTTGGGGTACTAACGCCAACGGCGCTTTAGACAATGGCGATACAGGTATTGTTAGCTATGACGAGTATTCAGCAGTTTGGTATCCAAACGGATTTACCACAGACTTAGGTGGTGCTAACGCAGTTGTTCCGGCAACACACATGATGCTAAGAACTATTGCCCTAAGCGATCAAGTTTCTTATCCATGGTTTGCACCAGCAGGTACAAGACGTGGTGGTATTACTAACGCTACAGCAGTTGGTTATATTGATGCAGCAACAGGTGAATTCCAAAGTGTTGCATTGAACGAAGGCCAACGTGATACTTTATATGATCTAAAAGTTAATCCGATTCCATTCTTTGTTGGTGTTGGATATGTTGCATACGGTCAAAAAACTCGTGCAAGAAATGCATCAGCATTAGATCGTATTAACGTAGCACGTTTAACTGTATATCTACGCAGCCAGTTGACTAAACTAGCTCGTCCATATATCTTTGAACCAAATGACAAGATCACAAGAGACGAAATCAAAGGCGCTGTTGAGAGTCTATTGATAGAGTTGGTAGGCTTACGAGCTCTATATGACTTTGCAGTTGTCTGTGACGAGTCAAACAATACAAACGCAAGAATCGATCGTAACGAGTTATGGGTAGATATTGCTATTGAGCCAGTAAAAGCGGTAGAATTTATTTACATTCCATTGCGTATTAAGAATACAGGAGAGATTTAAAAATGGCACTAACTTCCTTAAATAGAATTTCGGTTCCTACTTCAAACGGCAATAGCGGCACTGCGCTGCTAATGCCGAAACTAAAATATCGCTTTAGAGTGTTATTGTTAGGTTTCGGTGTTGAAGCTAGTACAGAATTAACCAAACAGGTTTCCGATGTTACTAGACCAACAGTCACATTTGAAGAAATGACTATCGAAGTATACAATTCGAAAGTCAAACTAGCCGGCAAGCCATCATGGGGTGACGTGACACTAAACCTACGTGATGATGCTAACGGTCAAGTACAAAAAATTGTTGGACAACAAATCCAGAAACAATTCGACTTCATGGAACAAGCAAGTGCTCGTTCAGGTATTGATTACAAATTCCAGATGAACATCGAAATGTTAGACGGTGGTAATGGTACTCTTGAGCCAAACATCCTAGAAAAGTGGGAAATTTATGGTTGCTATGTATCTGAAGTAAACTACGGTGAAGCAAACTATGGTTCGAACGAACCAATGACTGTTGCACTAACTATCAAATGCGATAATGCTGTTCAGTTTGCAGGTGCTAATGGCACAGGCCCTGAGCGTGGTATTGGAGCAGTTGTTGGAAGAACTATTGGCGAGACTGTAACTGGTCGAGGCTAATAAGTTTTTATTACTCAAAAACCTGGATTACGATCCAGGTTTTTTTACGGCTAAATAATTGTATGTCAAATGTATTCACTAGATTTCTTAAAGGCGTAGGCGACGGACTGTTAACTCCTAAAGGAGGTCTTGCCGATTGGCGACATGCCAGTAGATTGTTTGTACAAAACAACTATAGACTCATGCCGCGTAGTAAGTTCATGTTCTATGTGCGATTTGAAATTCGCAAAGAAGTATTAACATCGCCCACATTTACTAACACACATGCCGACGAAATTGGGTATCTAATTAAAAGCACTGATCTACCAAAATTTAAATTTGAAACAGTCACTAAAAATCAATATAACAGAAAGCACATAATTTATAAAAATTTTACCTATGAAGGTATTACTATGAAATTTCATGATGATACCGCTGGAGTAATAAATGCATTATGGGCGTTATATATGGGAACATATGTTCAAGATAGATTTAATCCCGAGTCAGCCTTTAGCAAAACAAATCTAAATGCCACTGGAACTTCATTTGAAGGATTTAGATACAGTCTAGACAAACAGGGAAAAAATCTAGATTTCTTTAAATCTATTACCATATACACTATGAGCCGTCGTAGATTTTTAGGATATACTTTAATCAATCCCAAGATAACAAGTTGGCAACACGGCGATGCTGGATACTCTGCAAATGAATTTAATGAAACTACTATGAACATAGAATACGAGTCTGTGGTCTATAGTTCAGGAACTGTTGCTAGAAATACTCCTAAAGGATTTGCAAATCTATATTATGATAATGTACCTAGCCCGTTGACCGTTCAAGGCGGTGGTACAGCTACATTGTTAGGCGAAGGTGGAGTTCTAGATGGCCTTGAAAGTATTTTTGGAGACGTTTCTAGCGGTTCGGCATTTGGCAGTGTTGGCGGATTCTTAGGTACAGCAATATCAGCAGTTAATACTGCAAAAAATATTGGTAGATTAAATTCTGCGGGCATTAGATCTGAAGCTATAAATCTTTTGAGTAGCCCGGCGGCAATTGGTGGTATTGTTAATTCTGTTGGGGGAGTATTAGGTTCGGTATTTCCTAGAAACAACGGAGGAAATAACGATACCCCGGCGACACAAAAAGCATTGGTGCCGCCATCAGACGATATAAACGGATTCGTATAATATGCCAAGTTTACCAATTCCAGCCAAAGAAGATAGTGCTGCTGGCACAAAATTATTTTTTGATCGATACGGTCAAACACCGTTGGAGTTCAGCGCCAACGAAGTCACCGCCGCCATTGCATTTTTTCAAAGTCGAGGATTTGAAAATGATGCAGCACTAGTGACTGCTCAAGTTTTGTTAAAGCAGGCAAAACTAGATAACATCCCAGTTTTTAAAATTATAGATACATTAAAAACTTTTAATGGTGTTCAGATCAGTGCGTTGGTTGCAGAAATTCTAAACAACAATAGAAACGCAGCTAGCACATTGGGATACAGATCTGATTTAGTTGAAAAACAAAATCAAACTAGAAATATATTTGCCTAATGCCAAAATTTGCTCAAGGACGTTTTGAAATGAAGAATGCTGACAAATATGTCGGCAAGAAAACTCCATTGGCTCGTAGCAGTTGGGAATTTGTTTTCATGAAAATGTTAGATGAACACCCCGGCGTTGAAAAATGGGCCAGTGAAAGTATACAGATTCCCTATAGAGACCCTCTAACAGGCAAGTATACAATATATGTTCCTGATTTTTTTATTACCTATGTAGATAAAAACGGTAAAAAACATGCAGAAGTTGTTGAAGTAAAACCTGCTAGCCAAACATTCATAGAACAAGTGGGTAAGAGTCAATACAATCAACAACAGTATGTTAAAAACATGGCCAAATGGGAAGCTGCACAAGCATGGTGTAAACAACAAGGCATACGTTTTCGTATAGTCAACGAAGGTGATATTTTCCATCAAGGCTCAAAACGTAGATAAGTAAAGTATGACTAAAAAATTAGAAGAACTGTTTAATTTAGAAGATTCTAAACCTGCAAAGGAAACAGCTCCTGCTGAAGTTAAAATTGATCATACTGAAGTCCGCAGTCTAGATGACAGCTATCGTGCAGTTGAAGCAATTACAAAAACGCTACCCGCTATTAAAGAACTAGATGATCTAGGCGATAGTGAACTAGACGATCTAGCAAAGAAAGCCGAAGAAGCCTACGACGATCTAATGGACTTGGGCATGAATGTGGAAGTCCGATATAGCAGTAGAATTTTTGAAGTTGCTAGTTCAATGCTTGGACACGCTATTACAGCAAAATCCAACAAAATTGAGAAGAAACTCAAAGCCATTGACATGCAAATGAAAAAGTACAAGATCGATAAAGATAATAACGAAGATCCAAATGATGTAATTAATGGGCAAGGTTATGTAATTACTGACCGCAACGAGCTCATTAAAAAATTAGGCGGAAAAGCATAAATACTACTATGAAAACTTTCAAAGAATATCTTGCCGAGAGCAAAAAATCATACAGCTTTAAAATCAAAGTTGCTGGTGACTTGCCTGAAGATTTCCAGTCAAACTTAAAAACATCTCTAGAAAGATGTAAAGTTATGAAGATGGAAAAAGTCAGCACAACCCCAATCCAAGCACTTCCTATGGATTTCCCAACTATGAAGAATTGTGAAGTTCATGTTTTTGAAGTTGCTTGCGAATATCCTATTACATCGCCTGAGATTATCAGTGATGTAAAAGCATTAGGGTTAGACGAAACTTGTTTTAGAGTAAGAGGAAGCAACGAATCTTCTGAAACTGATCAAGGCGAAACTGAAATACTAAATGCAGACGGTCTATTAACAGACAGTCAGTATAAAGAAGCAGCTAATGTCAAGCACAAAGATTTCTTCGGCGATGATTTTAACAAGAGTTTTTTGAAAGATTTAAGCAAAGTTGCTAAACAACAAAAGAAAGACAACGGTCAGTCAGAATATAAACTGCCTAAGGCCAAAACCGATAAGACAGGCGTGAAGAGCGCCTTAGGGAGTTAATATGAATTTTAATGAATTAATGTCAAAGATGCGTGAGTTGGATCAACCAACAGTTCAAACTCAAGCACCAGTAGAAGAATGTGGCGATATGATGGGCAGTATGCCTCCTCCAAACATTCCTAGCAAACCAGATACTCCTCCTCCGAGCATGAGTGTAAATCTTAATGCGCAGGGTCTAGATGACATTGCTGAGTTAATGAAACTAATGACTAAGGTTAATCCAGACATGATTAATCAACCAGCACCTATGAGTATGCCTCCTATTAGTGCTGAGCCAAGCATTATGAGCATTAAGCCTCCAATGCCTGGTATTGGCGATCTAGGTAATCTAGATGCAGGCCCATTAAAAATGTTGCCCGATCTAGACAAAGATGAACCTAGTGACGGTCCTAAAGGTATGGGTGGTCCTGATCTAGACGATGACGGTGATGGTAGCAATGCTATTGACACTATTCAAAAGTCTATGGGCGATCAGGACGGCGACGGTGATCATGACATGGACGATCATGACATGGAAAAAGATGACGAGGAAGATAGCAAGAAAGACAAAGAAGAAGCATTTGGCAATGCTCCAATAGGAGCGTCTGATCAAGAGTATCACGGAATGGATGCTGCTGTACCAGACGGTGATGATCTAAACAAGCCTAAGAAAAGCTTCAGCGGTAAACCATATCGTGGCGATAATCCAATGGCAGCTGGCGCTTATGAAAGCAAAGAAGAACTACGTGCAAGCATCAAAGAAGAACTACGTAGACGTTTATCTGAAGCTAAAGGTGAAAAGTTCGATCCACTGAAGCATGTTAAAAATCCTACTAAGGGTGAAAAAGATGCTGCCAAAGATGTCAAGCGTGGTAGCTATGCGGATCGCGCAGCTATGTTAAAGTCAGCAGAAGCTGACGGTCGCTTAAAAGACTAATTAATATAAGTCAAATCCAAATAGGCTCTACGGAGCCTATTTTTTTCAGTAAATAACAGTATGGCAAAATCACTAGACGGTAATTTAATTAAGAAGGCTCATGCTCCCCAGCGATATACGCTCGAGGAAGTTAAGCACCTTGAAGCATGTATGGATCCAATAACTGGTCCTATATATTTTGCAAAGAACTTCTTAAAAATTCAGCATCCTACTAGAGGATCGATCCCCTTTGAGCCCTATGAATATCAAGAAAGATTAATTGATGCATATCATACCAACAAACAGTGTATTGCTATGTTGCCTCGTCAGATGGGTAAAACAACATGTGCATGTGCATACTTGTTGTGGTATACAATGTTTGTGCCGGAAGCACAAGTTCTAATTGCAGCGCACAAGTATGAAGGTGCGCAGGATATTATGAATCGTTATCGATTCGGTTATGAGAACTTGCCAGACTTTATTCGTGCTGGCGTATATTCATATAACAGAAATACAATCGAATACGATAACGGTGCTCGTATACAAGCAGTCACAACTACAGAAAACACTGGTCGTGGTAAATCTCTTTCATTGATCTATTGCGACGAGTTTGCGTTTGTACAACCTCCAGAAAAAGCCAAAGAGTTTTGGACTGCATTATCACCAACATTGTCAACAGGTGGTAAGTGTATTATTACATCAACACCTAACTCAGACGAAGATCAGTTTGCGTTAATTTGGACTGAAGCCAACAAACGATTTGATGAATTTGGTAATGAAACTAAGTTAGGCACTAACGGTTTCCATAGTTTCTTTGCACACTGGGCAGAGCATCCGGATCGTGATGATAAGTGGGCACAAACAGAACGTGCTAAAATTGGCGAAGAACGTTTCCGCAGAGAATTTGACTGCGAGTTCTTGATTTTTGATGAAACTCTAATCAACGCAGTACGTCTTGCAGAAATGAAAGGTGTTGAACCTGTTATGACTATGGGTCAAACACGCTTTTATAAAGATATCGATCCAAGAGCAACTTATCTAGTATCGCTTGATCCTAGTCTAGGTACAGGAGGTGACTACGGTGCCATACAGGTGTTCGAAATGCCTAGTATGGAACAGGTAGCAGAGTGGCGGCATAATCTAACACCTATTCAGGCTCAGGTTAAACATTTGCGAGAAATTTGCAAATATATCCAAGACCGTGGACAAGAAAAGGGCGGTATTCCACAGCTTTATTATTCAGTTGAAAACAATACTCTAGGTGAAGCAGCACTTATTGTTATCAGCAATCTAGGAGAAGAAAACTTCCCAGGTTTATTCCTTTCTGAGCCAATTCGTAAGGGTCATGTGCGTAAATTCAGAAAAGGATTTAACACAACACACAAGACAAAAATCACTGCTTGTAGCCAAGCTAAACACATGTTAGAAACAGGAAAAATGAAAATTTATTCTAAACCGCTAATATCTGAACTTAAAACGTTTGTGGCTCACGGAGTAGGTTTTGGTGCTAAAACCGGCGAACACGATGACCTAGTTAGTGCTATGCTATTAGTAATACGTATGGCAGGCGTATTATCAGATTGGGATCCTAAGATCTACGAAAAAATGACAGAAAAATTAAGCGAAGACCAAATGCCCATGCCGATATTTGTGTCTAGCGGTTTTTGATAAATATAACTATGGACGCAACAAACAATATAGCCACTGATTTATTCTATAAAATTAGAAGCCGCTTTAAAGGCCTAAAATTAGGCGATGCAGGCGGTACTATTACCATCAATCCTGAAGATGCAAGATTCTTTGACTTTGATTATATGGAAGGCGAAACTGCAATCGGACACGTTAGTATTAGCCTAGCTGAACAAAATTCTCTAAAGGTCTATTTCTCAACGGGCATTACAGAATCAATGGATAGCGGACAGAAAGACAATTGGTATGGATTCCTAAAAGAATTACGTACATTTGCAAAACGTAGACTTATGGCCTTTGACACTAGAGACATTGCCAAAGACAATTTAGATCAACGTGATTATGAATTCCTAAGTCAACACAATCAACCTAAAGAACAATCAAACACAGTAGTTAAACCTGTTGGAGAAAGCATTATGGCAGAAAGCGCACTATACGGATCAAAGACCGTTAGTTATCAAAAGTTAATGGACACTCGTCTTATTATCAAACACAGTCAAGCAGTTATGGATGATGCAGCACCGGGTGCTAGAAGCAGAAACATTTCTGGACTGTTTGTTGAAAATCAAGACGGTGAAAGATTTAAGTATCCGTTTATTCATCTAGCAGGCGCCCGTGCTATGCAACGTCACGTGGCCAACGGTGGTGTTCCATACGATGATATTGGCAAAAGCATTATCAATATGAGTGAAGAAATTGCACAACTAAAGAGCTTTGGCAACTATGTTGTTCGCAACGATCTAATGAATTCAGATACAAACAATGTTGTAGAAAGATCATCTGAGCAGCTAAACAGATTACGCGAACAAATTAAGGCATTGAGCAAGCAAGGGCATTACGAACAATATCGTGAATCATTTCAGGCAATGCCACAAGAAGAAGTTCCGCAAGAATTTGTAGAAGAGTTTACAGAAAAATTCACAGTTAAAAACTTCAAAGAAGATATTAAAAATGTGTTCCCAGTCTTGTATAGACTGATGAAAGAAAGCGACATAGGCTATGACGACATAGTCGCAATGACAACTACAGAACAAGATACAGTAGAAGATGTTGAACTTGAAGAACACAACGAGTTCGATAGATTTGAATCTTGGGTTATGGGGTTAGGCGAAGATTCTGCTATTGCTAGCCAGGATCCACAAGAACAACAGACAGCAAAACAAGAATTACAAGAGTTAGTCAGTCAGGCATTCCCAACAGGCGTTGATGGTAGTAATGCTATTGAAAGTCTAAAAGGCATCATCGAAGATCCTACATTGTTCAAGCAGATCAAAGAAACAGCAAAGACAGACCCAGATGCAGATGTTAGAGGCCTAGTTAAAGAATGGTTAACATCAAATGCTCCCGAGGCACTAGAAGGCTTAGACTTTGGTGACTATCAAGAAGAAGAACCAGCAGCAGAACCTGCTCCTGAAGAAGTTCCACAAGAAGCAGCAGACGGTCCTAACAAAAGCGATGTTCCAGCATATCTACGTAAACAAAAAGGCGGGGATGACTGGAAGATGAGCACCAAAGATTTAGATGATGAGAAAACTAAATCTCCGACAAGCTCAGCAGGCCTAGCACGTAAGAAAAAAGAATTAGGCATGGAAGACCAAGAACA
>JACCDO010237906.1_pt1 | contig 15898 bp, 17 predicted proteins | sample 7446101 | NCBI WGS metagenome assembly JACCDO01 (sample SAMN15323440, study PRJNA562643) | freshwater metagenome | isolation source: river surface water | place: USA:Blue River Watershed | collected 2017-08-16
ACCTAGAGTTCGAGGGCGGGTCTGCTCAAGATGTTATTTTAAATTTGATGAAAATACCGCAAGTTAAGTCCCTGTCCGAGCGTATAGACTTAGCTATCAGACTTACTTGGTTCGGCGTTGGCGCGCCAGACAGCCTTTTGACGGCTAAGGGAGTCAAACGCAAAGAGATTATCGAATCGGTGATTCCTTTCGCCATTCTACCTAAAATGGAAGTAGAGACCGCTCAAAGGCTAAAGGATTCCAATAATAGATTAGAACAGGTAAAAGACGAACTAGCGCAGTCTAAAGGTAAGTTAGATGTAAAATCCTCCGAACTAGCTAGAAGGCTTGGTAAATCTTTACCATCGAGCTCTATTCAAGATATTAGAAATTTAATTGCCGAAACATCCGAAATTATCAAATCATCCTCAGCAGCCGAGTCCCGCGATATCATTAGGAAAACGCTCGATAACTCGGAAAAAGAGCTGCAATCGATTTATTCATCGAGAGCGCTTGTCCAGCAATTGTCGGATGCTATGTCGGAAAGGGTCAATAAGACTTTGCAGATGAAGGAGTCGTTCGGAGATACAAAACTCAGCGATTTAGAGTCTCGAATTAATGACTTAACCAAAAAGGCGTCGGATGCATCCGACCTCGAATCTAAAATTAAAAACATCGAACGCTCCGTCGATTCGTTATCTACCGAAGTAAGGCTGTCTAGCGCCGAGATAGATTCTATTTCGGCTCTCGTAGAGACTTTTAAATCCAACAAGTCGGCTATCGAAAACGCGGTCGATTTAGCCTCAGAACTAGCTGATTTAACCGGAATGAACATCGAAAGCGCCGGCAAATTAGACATTAAAGATTTAGCATACATCGCCAAAAATATTTCAGCTAAATTATCGAAAGTTAATTTAAAGAATTTATCCACCGCCATTAAACAAAGGACAGACAAAACCGGACTCGCCGAAAAGCTTAAACTCGAAATCGACGCTCTCGGGAAAGAGAAGTCCGAGCTTTCTGGGTTGTTGTCTAGTTTGTTTGATTTAGACAAAAAAATAAGCGAAAATCATAAACAGAGCGTATCGTTAGATAATGCAATCAAAACGGTAAAGGACTCTATATCCAAAATTGATGACGAGCTAGCATCAGCCGACGTAATCGTAAACGAACTAAGTACAATCTCCGACCTATTTAATGCTAAACCGGTTAACACAAACGGAAGTGCATCTCTCGTTGATATAAATAACGTATCCAAAGAATTAAAACAGATGTTCGCGGATAATAACTATTCGAAGCACTTATCCGACAATATAGATGCTATCGAGAAGAATGCCAACGAAATCGTTGATGTTGTAGCTAAAATCGACTCTAGCAATAAGGCTCGCGAGCAACTATCCAACGAGCTAGCCGTTCTTACTTCGCAGAAAGTTAAGCTATCCGATAAAATCGCTAAAAATAAATCTTCGAACAGTTCTGTATGCGACGAGTGCGGGTCAACTATCACCGAACAACATCTATTGTCGCATCTATCTAAGTCGGAGAGGGAATTGGGCGACCTCAATATTTTAATTAAATCGAAGAATGAACAAATCGTTAAGCTGGATGATTTGACCAAGAGCTTGAATGACAAGAGGGATGTATTGGTTATCGATGGCACCAATCTAGAAAACAAGATGGTTAAAATCGAGAAATTATCCGAAAGTCTCGTTACTCTTCATAACAATTTTAAAAATCTTAAAAGAAACGAGAAAAAAGATTTACAAACAAAATTGACATCATTCGAAGATGAATTAAATAAAATTACAAAAGCGTCCATGGTAGAATTCTCGAAACTATCACCATCGGAAGGTAAATCTTTATCGGATATGGTAAAAGAAGTCTCGGAAACTATCGTTGGCGTAAAGGAAGAAATTAATTCGATTGAGACCAAGGTATCTAAATTAATTAAAGATATGAATGACGTCAATACCGACAGCGATATTTACGAAGAAAATGGCTCAAGCTTATCGAAGTCGGTTATCGTAAGCGAAGTACAGACGTTACTCGGCTCTTTAGACCCAGACGCAATTTCATCCGAAAGCACCAAAGTTGAGGAAAAACAAAGACACGCGAAGAATCTCTCGGAGAAGATTTCTAAGACTCAAAGCGAGCTAGAAAAATCCGTCGCAGAACTAAATAGCCTCAAATCAAGGAATGTTGGCGAAGTAGACTTGGATATGATTAAGTCGGAAATAGAGTCGTTAACGCAAACTATTGCGAAAATTAAATCGATGTCAGACACTCTAAATTTTATGTCTCAAAATATTAGGTCTCTAGTAGAGAGGCTTGATAAAAACGCAGAAAAAAGCTTTATACCAGACGCTGCTTGGATAAATTCCAAACTCGTCGAATTAGCTAAAAAAGAGTCCTCCGTTAAATTAGCTATCCAAGAAGCTCAAAAGCTAGAAGAGGCAGCTAGGGTGGCTCACGAAACGTCCGGCGTTATTCTCGAAACCGAGGCTTTCGCGAACGCTGTAGAATCTCTAGGCGAGGAACTTGATGTTCTAACATCCGATATTGAGTCCTTGAATTTAATTAAAGGACTTTTATCGCCTTCGGGTGAAGCTAGGACTTTAGCTCTACAGAACGACGTGGGCGTGATTGTAGCAAATACTAACAAACACCTTCAAGACATGGACATCGGCGACCTATCGGTGGATTTAAAACTCGAAAAAGACGTTACGTCAACACCTACCATCGAGCTTGTGTTTAAGAATAATGGCGAGGAAGGGATGTTACCATCAGAGAGTCAGAGGCGTATGGTTGGGCTTGCTATGGATTTATCTCTTTCAAAAATCAGCTCGCGAGATGACTTTATGTTATTTGACGAACCGGAGACTTCATTAGATGATGTAAACCACGATAAACTATCCAAATTCCTGACCAAAGTCGCTCCGCAGGTATTTATCGCGACAAATACGCCGCCGAAGAATGTTGAAGCGATTAAAACGGAATTATTAGAAAGTACTGGTGATAAAAATGTTATTGAAAACAGTATGTTGGGCAAGAAGAAGGTGCGAACGAATACGAAAAAACAGGACAATGGCGGAGAATCAATCTAGACCGATACCTTGTTTTCGAAAGAGAGTTAATTTAAAGAATCAGAAACCGATAAGACTATATTAGGAGGATTTATAAATGCGAATTTTTATTTTATTGCTATCGCAAATTATTAATTATAATACAGCAACGGCCACGCCCATACCACCGCCTTTCACCGCACCAACGGACTCTAGACAAGATTGGCCATCTTACATGGTGAAAATGCTTCACGAAATGAACGGACAAGAGGTTGTAGCCGCGACGTATATCGCGTCATCGCCTAGCGGCGGCGGTTCTTATGATGCTAATTATTATCTAGCACCATCAACTTCTTTAACTAAGGCTAATTTAAAATGTGGATGTTCGTATGATTCGGATGGAACCGCAGCTTCGTATTTCAATACCTACGTTGATGGGTGCCTTAAAAGAGACGAATATATCGCGCACGTAGATTATTATAATAGCTCTAGTGAAGCTCAATCTTCGTACGCTTCTCTGTCTCAATATCTTAATTCAATAGAAAATTTCAACTCGTTACGAAACGAATACGCAGCCTGCCCGTCACAATACTCCAGTAAAGGAATTTCGTGTGTTGGTGGAAATTTAAGTTTCGATAAATTTCTCGTCTGGAGCGGCAATCCCAAGGCGCCAATTAATTTAAATAGCCCAGAGTCTAGAAATTTTGAATTTTTTAACGACCAGGGATTCCAGGGAACGTATACACCAGTCTATCGTGACTTTATATGCGCCGACTACAAGCTGGCGACGACCGTCTATACATGTACGTCAGAGAGCGAAAATTGTTATAAAGGGTATTCGCAAGTTAATGACGATGGCGATAATTACGACGCGGTTAAAGAGCATTATTTTTGGGTGGATAGATATGTAGACAGCAATAATGGAGCATGGAGTTTGAATAAATCGTATCTATGGAACCTTAAAAAACCTAGTGATGATATGACGATGGCCCCATTCTCTACCGACAAAACGGTAATTGATTGTGACGACTCGGACGATAATATTTTCGCCAAATCCGCTCTCGATATATGCCGCTCAGTCAATGACCATGACGGGGATGGTGTACCTGAAGATAGTGACTGTGACGATGATGATATTAATATAGGAGCTAGCTCGTCATGCACGACAACCGTTAGCGGTGGCGATAGCGGAACTGGCGAACAGCAGACGGAGACCGACGACAACGCGGCTCCGGATAACACGACTGACGAATTAAATAACACGCCAACCACATCAAATAATGAGACTTCATCAAGTTATTCAGATCAATGTGGCACCAGTTTAATGCTTAGCAAAAAAGGCGTTTATCTAGGAGACCCTGTATTATTTAATTTGGAAGCATCGCGTATTTGCAAGCTAGCAGACACCGTGTTTTCGGGGGCTGTTTTTACGGGCTTTACGACCACAATTGGCGGATTAGCTGGATACATCGGAGGGGCGGCTGTTTGGGGTGCTTCGGCAGGAAAAACTTTAGGCGCCGGTGGTATTATCGTTGGAAGCTTAGCTGGTATTATAACAGCATTTCATTGTTATGATACATTAAACCACGACAGAACCCCATCTAGTTCTAGTTCTCCGATTATCACTGGTATTTACGAAGGAGCACAAAAAAAATGAAAAACAAAGGATGTTTTATGAAAGAAAAAAATTTACTAATCTCAGTTTGTTTATCGTTAATCGCGACCTCGTGTTACAAAAAAAACAACGGAGGTGACAGCGAGAGCGAAAATGAGTTCATGACACCACAAGCACCACAAAATACCACCATCACAGAAGTTGACATCTCTGGTGCTTGGTTGAGTAAATCATCGAAGGGTTGTTTTTTTAGAATTGATTTAAGGAAAAATGGTACATACGAGATGATAAACGACTGCATGGCGGTGGTGAACGAGTCTGGCAGCGAAGTTGTTGATTTAACAAACAAATTAACATCAGACGTGGTGGTTTTAGCTAGAGATGCTTATCGCGGGACTTACAACGTAAGTGGCGAAAAATTAAATACTAGTTTACCTACAGCATTCTCTTGTAAAGAGAGAGAAACCTTAAAATCAATAAAGACATCCGGCGATGCTACGTACACTCTCGTTAACCAGGGTACGATGGTACTAAAATATCTTGACGAAAATGGAACAGGGCGTAGTTTTGAATTTACGAAATTAGATATCGATGATTTCGACGCATCCGAAGGAGGGGTTTATAACAAGGTATTTTCGCCAAATGATGGCCTTGTTATACTCCACGGCTGCCTATCCGCTCCGGACGAGAGTGACCCGTCTGCAACCAGAAAATTTTACCCAAAACAATAAGTTTAGTTTTTTTAAGCGCGATCGGAAAAGAAAAACGTAATATAAATAAATACTTAAAAACATTTTTAAAATTTGTGAAATTTTAATTAAAGTTTTTTTACAATGAACCGATTGGATTAAAAGCAACGAATTAAAGATAGAGGGGGGCGACAATAATGAAATCTGAAAAAACAAAATTCATCGTCTTGGTTATGTTATCGCTAATGAATCCATTTTTATTAGGAGCAATCCGCCATTTATTGAACTTAACAGAAGTACAATCTTACGACGGTGTTTTATTATCTTGTTACGTAATCGCATCAATTGGTATTTTTTATCAATTAACATTTGGAGTTAAAAAATCTATACGTTTGGGTTATGTGAAACTGAATCCTAATTTCCAAAAAACAACAGGCATCAAGAAGATATTTTTAAAAGTAGGTATATCTCTTTGTTTAAGTTTGTTGATTTTGTACAGCGCGTTAATTCCCTCATTTTCTTTTGATAAAATTGCTGTTTTCGACATTTTATTAATTCTTTTTTCGGCCAATTACATTATTCTCGTCGCTTGGTTTGTCGCATTAAAGACATTAAAACAATTCAGAGATAATAAAAACAAACCAATGAATTTTAGCCTACTCTCTTCCGATGACGATTGACACAAAATACGGCAGTATTATTATGCGCAGGATTCTACCAACATTACTAATCATATCCTGCTCTCGCGGAGAAGCTCCCTCGCCTCCATCCACCGAAAAGATTATTAAAGAAATCGTACCGACGGATACAGCAGAAAAAGAACCGGAGACTTCGAGCCAGACACAAAAAATCTCCATAAAGGAAATCGGCTCTATCCCGTTCAGAAAGAATCACGCCCTACTTACTCTCAACGGTGGGCTTTTATCAGTTGGTGGCCATAACGACACTGTCGATTTAAATGAGATTAAATATCTAAAAGATGAATATTGGGTAGATATAAAATGGCCAGAGACTCTACAGCCCAGATTTGATATCGCAGCCGCCAGCGTTGGGTCCGAATATCTATTCTTTCATGGTGGCGTAAGATTAATTTCGGTAACGAAAAGCAAGGGCGATAGACTTGGTAACGGGGCTTATGTGAACATCGTTACCGGCGATGCTATTACCTTTTCTTATCTCGACAATCCAAATATCCCAACACCAAGGTCTAATCACTGCGCGATTACTTCCAGCGATAATAAAAAGGTATTCGTTTGGGGAGGCGAGAACCAAGGCACGGCTCTTGGCGACGGCTCTATCTATAACACCGAAAGCAACACCTGGAGCTACATACCAAAGAGCGCATCAACACCACCTCCCAGATTCGGTCACGCATGCTTTAGAATCGACGACAATAATATTTTAATTACTGGCGGCGATGGCCAGAATTCCGGTCCGCTATCCGATTCGTGGGTATTTAATCTAGAGGCGGGTTCGTGGACGGAAATAAAAGCCGACCAACCCCCAAAAAGACTTTCGCCCTGCATCGGATACGATAAACTATCGAAATCACTGCTTTATTTTGGAGGAAGCGACCCATTCGATAAAAATGATGGGTCTATTATTGACCTAGAAAATAACACATCGACCGCCGCATCGTTTAAAACGGCCTTAGATGCCATTTCTATGCCCGTGTGCGCGTCGGGTGACCTTGTTTTAGACCATGGATACGAAATCGAAAATAAGGGCGTTTTTGCGATTCTAGGAGATGAAAAAGGCATTAACGGGGACAAGAGTGTGAAAAGGCGGTTAGTTTTATACAAGGATAGCGAGTCTTTAGAGATAGACCTATCCTCTGTTAATACCAAAATCGGTAACTATTATAGATGGTTAAATAACTCTACGCTAGTTTTCGTTAATGGAACTACTTCTGGCAATACACCAGTCGAATCAACTATATTAATTACAATCGAGGACTAGATTTTTGAGATAATTTTAGAAACGACTCTGTATGCTATAGTTGCTGCCATTGTGTCCATTAATTTCAATCTCACTATCAACCAACAGCCGTTTTACCAATGGCTCGTACAACGCATGATAGTACGTTTATCCACCGCCATCCGAAACCAAACTCAACGGCGGCTTCGACTCTCATGCTCGATGCCATTAATAAGTATTGAAATTTGCGTCTGATTTATTCGACTCTTGGTTTAGAGTTTCATCGAAAGTGTCGAAATACGTTCCTGTCAAATTCACGCCCTCTAAGGCGATTTTCTGATAATTACTATCAATAATAACACCCGAAACAATTGAATTAGACAAATCAACAAATACAAATCCGTTAGTTAAATTACTTCCCGTCAAATTAGTTTTACTTAAATCAGTGAATACCAGTGGTTGATTTAATGCTAAGTTTGATAGGTCTTGGTAAGCAAGATAACAGTAAACATTAACTTTTTCGCAACTATCATTATTTGAATCAAATTCGCCTTTCTTTAACCTCTCTAAATTCCTGTTGGATAACGCGCCGTACGCACTAGTCATAGCGACAGATTCATCGACTTCCGTTTGTACCGATGCCACAACAGTTTCGCTGTCTGGCAACTGCGATGCAGCCGTTTTAACATCAACCATTACACCGTTGGTAACAACGTCTGGCGTTAATACCACGCCGTCAGTCGAATCGCGTTCCGCTTTTAACAAAGCCTCTTTTACAAGCGTTTTGGCCATTGCAGCAACAGCGTCTTTAATTACTAATACGTCATCTTGTGGTATAGATGATAAATTCGCTACAATCGACATGGCGATTTCTTTGGTGCAAGAGTCGCCGGTATTAAAACAAACATTTGCAAGTTTGGACACCACTCCGCTGATTGTTTGATTAGTCTCGTCTGATGTCTTACCTTTAACGGCTAACATAATTGCGTCAACGACTTTAGTCACAGTTTCTTTAGCGCTAGTTAAATCGCTTTCCGTATACTCTTTTACAGCCAATTCCGCTATGGCATTCATTGCTTTTGTTTTTAAATCTTGCTCATTTTCATTAACCATTTTCTGAGATTCAACGAGTTCACCGAGTTTAGAATAAACCGCTTTAAATAAAGCATCGAGAGTTCCAGACGTTAATCCAGTTAATTCCATTCCTGCTACAGCGAGTCGTCCTGCTGCTACAATTTCAGACGTAATGGATTCTGATACACCAACACCATTCAGTGCCGACGAAACATCACTCAGTAAATTTTCCTTTTTATCCAAGGGAGGATTTTGCATAGTTGTTGTTTTAGTGTCACCACCTTGAGTTTGTGGTGTGGTGCCTTCGGCTACATCATCTTCATTGTTTGAATTAACGACGCCACAAGCGGAAAATAATGACGCTAATACGGTTACTTTGATTGCGGTTTTAATTAAGTTTTTCATTTTTAGTTCCCTTTAAAATGCATCCGATATTTACTAATTTTAAATATCGACTGATAATCGAAAAACTTTAGCGATATTTTTATAAAATACTCATAGATATCAAAATACGTATAAATTTTAATATGTTACAATAAAAATTAAATACCTAAAGAAACGCCAATTTTCACAGAAAAAGTTTTGTAATTGTCCGTCTTGTCTGACGTTGACTTAACTTCGGTCTTTTCGGTTTCTTCGCCAACGGTAATCGTTCCTACTGACGATGAGGTTTTATGCTTCTTTTGTCCGGCTCCGAATCCAATATCACTTACGAAATGTACTCGATAGAAAATAGGCGTGGAATAACCGAGGCCAACACTCGCTTCGAATAATTCGTAAGTATCAACGCTAGATAACGCTGCTTTAATAGACGGGTCTACGCCTTCAACTGATTTTTGAAGCGCATTCATTTGAAGCTCCTCGACTCCGTAAGTTAAACTCCCTCGAATACGATAAAAAGAATTATTCCGCATTCGCATAGCAAAAACAGTAGGACTAATCGTGTAACCAGTTAGTACGCTCGATGCGGTTGTATTAAAATATTGAGCGTCCTCTCCGCTCCAGCCTTCCTTATCAAATCTGCTCATCGAGCTTTTTTGCTTGGAAAATCGGTTACTTCGTTCTCCGTTGATGCCCGTTTCCGGTTTGCAACTAGAGTCCTGGAGGGGCGGTCGCTAGACGAAGTCTCGCTAACTCCTCCTTTGGCCAAAAGTCTATCTTGCAAGATTCTCTTCACATCCGCATGACGCATGTAAAGTCCGATTTCGGTGTCACCGGCTCTCTTTAAGATATTATTGGCAGCGTTGGTGTCCGCGTGCGAAACGTCCCCACTTGCGTGATAAAATTTATCTCCATCCCTCTTACCCTCAAGCAATCCTGATTTCGAGTCCATTTGTGACGTATAAGCTGCATTCACCACTCGCAAGCTAGAACCTCTAGCTTTCGTTACCGTATTCAAAGCCTCGGACAAATAGCCCTTGGCCCATGAATTCATAATTCTATTATACTTTTTACCTCTGTCTTTAGACGACTTCATCCGCCTAGACAAATCCTCCGAGACAACCACAGATGCCTTATCGACAACCGCATGAGCCGCCTTAAAAGCAACGTCTCTTAGCCGGTTCTCTTGTCTCTCGTTTCTCTTCTCGATCTCTTTGCGCCCTAAATTGTACTTCAAAATATTGCGCTTTTTACGAGGATTTTTATGGTTTTTAGAAAGTGCATGGAGTTTATTCCTAGCGATTCCTTTTTCGTGGCGGACTTTCGTTCCTTCGGTCATTATCTTACCAAATTCTTTTCCGAAGAAATCTCCGTCGCTATCTGCAAGTGCCTCCGAATAGCCCTGGTCTACGCCAACGACCCTACTTCCGCACTTTCTAAAAGTCTTTTGGTCGGTGGCTACATGTACTTCTAAGTTGCCTTTTCTAAGTATTAATCTCAAAGTTCCTTTAAGTTTGACGGAGGACTTTAAAGGCGTGGCAATTTGTTTTCCTTTAACCAGTGATGGTACTTTTAGCCACGTATTTCCGTCTTTTCCTGTAAACTGTCTATACAAACCCGCCTCTAAAATAATCTGGTTATCGACAGACGTTCGTCCGTGTTTTTTATAACGCCTCATTCTTCTAGAAAGAAACGAGTGATTGACCCAGTCGTTACCTGAGAGAATTTTCAAAACTTCCTTGCGCTCTTTTTCGTCCTTATAACGTCTATAAACTTCGATGACTACTTTTTGTTTGCACGCTGCTTCATACATCGCGATGTCGTCAAGTACGTTACGTAGAGTCTCTTTCCATGCTTTGGCAGGAAGAGGAGAAAAGTCTCTTGTTTTTTTCACCCACTCGTTCCTGATTTTTCGATGGTCGGCACCAACTCCAGCGATAGAACCAAATCTTTCCCAAATCTCTGCGCGTAAAAGACCAAGTAAACGAGCTTGTTCACGTAGAGCCGCTAGCTTAGACTTATTAACGCCCTTGCCGTAGACAACTCTCGTTACTTTAGATTTTTTGGACTTATTTTTCGTCAAAATTACCTCTTATTGTGAGGTTATCGGTTTTAAGCGCATCCGAATTAACTTTTTATTCGACTTTTTCTAAAATATTTTTGTTCTTATGAGACCTTTTGCTGTATAACCTAGCTGAAAACACCGTAATGATTGATAAAACATCTCTCGATAACTCTTCCTCGTCCGACTTCTTATCATCGTCTAAAACTTTAATGCTACCACCGAAATAGACGACCAGCTTCAAAATCAACTCGAAACCGAACCTTAAAAGCCTGTCTTTGTTCGTGACGACTACCTGTTTTACTTTTCCTTGTAAAATAAGCAAAATCAGCGAGTTAAGACCTCTCTTTTTGAAATCGAGACCGCTACCAAGGTCGCTTATAACCAGAGAATTCGGTTCGTTTTCTAAGTAGCCCGTTAACCTATCAGACTGCCTGACTAAATCGTCTTTTTGGTCGTGAGAGCTAACTCTGGCATATCCGACGACCAACTTTTCGTCTTTAGAATCGTCTATTCCCGCAATTTTTCATATGATTTCGAGGCTATAACGCCTATGACCACCAGCCGTTCTAAAAGACGGTGCGATTTTGCCGTCGGCCTCCCAGCGTCTAAGCGTGATGATAGCGATTCCTAAAAAGTTAGCTGCATAACCGATTGAAACATACATAAAAACCTCCATAGTTGATGGAGGTTAAGTATCGGTTGATGACTAGTTATGAGTAGGTTTTAAGTATGCTGCTGGCAAACCTGCGTGATTATCATCAAACATCACTAAATGCCTCTATATCATCCGTCTCGACTCTCGCTGTATCGTAAACCGATTCGGTTTTAACTTCGTTATATGGCTCGCCTTTATAAACTACGATGCCTGACTTCGCGAATACAGCCTCGTTGGCCTGTAGCCACAATTTATCCGCCTCCGTAGGCACGGTCTTAATCGAAGGCTCTCTGTTCGCGTGCATAAATTTACTAAGCGTCACCCTGAATGGGTTACTGAGAATAATCGCAAAAAATACGTATTCAAATATCCATAATAAAATCGCTATAATAGCGTAATCATAAAGAAAAATAACCGTTATAACGGCAGAAATTAATGTTGCCATTACTGCTGCCAGCGTAGGTCTTTTAATAGACCCTTTATCTGATATTCTAAAAAAATTAACCATTCAATCTCCGCAGCTAATTAACTACCCAGTTCGGCATTAGACTTAAAAAATTAATTAAGCGACTCCTAGTAATTTCAACCTATCTTTTGCTAGGTTAGCAATTTGGAGATTGTTGTCACCACACGCCTTCAGTAAATGAGATATCGATACCTTACCGCGGATTACCATCATCATCCTAACACACGGGTATTCGTCGCTAATTAAACGCTCGATTTCACTATCCGCACCATCCTCTCCGTCGTATTGTATAGCCAAGGCTAATCGTACGGCTTCGGATTTGTCGTCGATGAATCTAGCAACTTCATGAAAGTTTTCGGACTCGGCTATAATTTTAATTTTTTCGATTTCGCTTAGTTTTTCTAAATGCATTTTGTGACATCCTCCTCGCTTAAGATATCGCTAATCGTTCTTAATGCTATCGTCAATTTGTGAAAAAAACTTTAATGCCGCAAAATAAAACAATAAGAACAATATGTTACACGGATGATATATTCGTTTTAATTTAATTATTAAACAATAATCCGATTGATATAATCAATGATAACCTAAGGAGGGAAAAATAATGACCGTCGAAGATATCCTACTAATTTTATTCTTTTTTAGTGCATTTTGCGCCTTCAAATCTTTACTGGTATCGATGGAGAATCGTTTAGAAATCGAAGTTCTAAAAAATAAACAGCTCGAACGAGAAAGTCGCTCTAGCTATAATTTCGCCGCAAGTGGTTATACTACAAAAAAGAAACGTAGATTTGAGCTTTTTAAAAGTACACAATCTAAATCAGTACATGAATCTTCTGGCGATAGCCACCAGAAAAAATTCTTCTCGAAAAGAAATCATTTACGTATTGTAAAGGACGAGAGTAAATAACGATAGTGGAGCGCGAAACTTAGACGGTCTTGATATAGAGAACAAACCCGTCTAACGCCTATAGCCGAGAAGCATCAAATCATAATCATTAAAAACTTCTTCCACAACGGACTTGGTAAAGCCACCAAGTAACATTGTCTCATACTCATGACGAGGCTGTTGAAATTCACTTTCTGGAACGCGAATTTCAACGGTATGTCTCTGTTTACTATCGTCTAATTCCTCTCTGTGAACTACGCCATCTTTATCAAAGAACGCGTAAGTAAACCGACCGCTTACTGGGTCACGCCACGCTATCGACGAAACGATTGAACCATCGAGCCTAACGAACATATTAAGATGAGGAGATAGAACGCTATCCAAAAACCCGCTCCCTGTGAATGGTGCGTGTTTTTCTACAACGTCCTTGGCTGTAAAGTTCTTAAATTTACCGTAATTCTCTCTATCTTCATCGCCATCATAAATAGCATTAAAAGTTATAATTATCGGTATTCTGTTGTCTTTAGCTAGCACAACAAGCGCATCGAATAAATTTAACGTCCAGTTGGTTAGCATATCATCATATCCGTGAATGCCAGCAAGAACAACGATATCAGCATCGCCGTTTCTGATATTTTTAATGTGCCCTTCGATTGATTCACCCAACGACCCGTTAAGGACGTACTTAATTTTACTCTTTTGGTTATAGTCAAAGAATTTGATATCGCTAATCAAAAAGCCGGAGCTATTTGATTTAGAGACGCTAACACTAAGGCCATTGTTTATGGCTGAATGTAAGAAGGATAGGGTGGTAGCACCCGGGTCATCCGCGTGCACAACGGAATTGTTCTCGATTCTAGTGACACCAGAGATAAAATTAACCCCATCTACGAGCGCAGTTTCCGCGAAGAATATTTCGTAACATAGATTTTTTGACGAATTATTTCTGCTCATCGACCTTACCTTCTAGAATCTTACGCTCACCTTCTAAGTCTCGGTTCATCGATTTAACATCACTAAATTTATCGCCGTACCGTTTTGCAAGCTTCGCTATGTTTTTTGTCTGCTCTTGCTCGAATGATGTACCGCATGTATCAGCGACGATTGCGCTGTACCAGAACACATCACCAAGTTCCTCGCCTACGTTAACTTTATCTAAAGCCTCACCATTATAAGCTTTTGCGAGCGCTTCAAGCCCTTCCCCGGCCTCGGTTGCGATGCCCATAAAGCCGTGGAGGAGCCGAATGAAAGATTTATCCGTTAACTTAGAGACGTCTAACGATTCTGTATCAAACTGGGGGATTTTAATGACCTTAGGCTCCTTGCCATAGTAACAAGTCTTTTTCACTACAGCATCAAGTTCCTGAGCGGCGGTGATTGCGTTGTTTAATGCTTCTAAAACGCGTTTTTTATTTGCCAATAAACGCCGACCGATTCCATCGAAGTCTTGGTTCTCTGTCCTGATTGCTAGGTCTTTGTAATTTTTCACATTTTGCTCCTAATGAATTGTTATTTGGTGTCGGCTCTATCGATAATTAATTGAATAACTCTTTGAAATAATACCCTCTTAGGTATGGGTAAATATCTATAACATAAGGCATTTCTTCGTGCATAATAGACTCTGGCATCTCAAATTCGGCACCGTAATCTTCAACATATATTTTTTTCATATTGTTATTATGATATCGCTTACCAAGGGCACAATGAGATAGCTCGTGGAAAATAATTATCTCCCTGAAATATTCCATTCCACCATCAACAGACTCCCACGTCCCGTCTTTGGAGTGGTGCCAATAGTCTTCGTTAATTGTTACCATATTTGTTCCATCTACGGTGTAATCGCATCGGCCAGCGATATCGTCACCATCAATTTTTCCGAAAACCACTGGGAAATCTATAGATTTTCCTGATAATTTTTCAAATCGTTCAATGTAAGGAATGGCTCTACCATCACTTTTTTGCGGTTGAAATTTTCTTGTTATCTTATCGACGTTATTGGTTTTCATAAATCTATGCGTTTTATACGAAAAAGCATCTTGCTCGGGCGTTCCACAAGAAACTAACGTCATAACGAAAATAATAAACATCAATACTTTCAGTAACCTAACTGGCAACCTCAGCACCAAGAATATCATTCTATTTTCTAGAATTGGCATCGGGTGCATTATTATTCACCGCCAATTTTAGGAAGAGAATCGTTATATCGTTTAGTATATTCTTCCATTTTAATTACAATCGCCACGAAAGCGATTGAGATAAACACAGTCGCAATAACTAAAATTATTCTTTTCTTGTTACTCATTTACGACCTCTTTTTTCTGCGTTTCTTTTTCGTCTCTTTCTTTAGCAGCTTCTTTTTCGAATGCTAAGAAAAAGATATCTGGCAAAGGGCGCTGGACTTGTACGATTACTTTCTCTGATTTTTTCTTAAACATAATTACGTTACTCATGAGTTATGTCTCCTTATTGTTATTGATATCGGATTTTCGATTATCGGAAATTAATTAACGAGAAAATAATTAATTGTAGGACTTTTTATACCCAATTTATCGAAGGGTGACGTTTGGAGGAGTGGTGAGCTTGATGTTATAATGTACTGTTTTTATTGGTTGAATTGTGATTCTAATTCATGCTTGAGGTTTTGTAACTTAAGATTCTGACGAACTCATCAGGATTAGATATTACGAAAAGTAACTGGTAAATCGATAATTTTTCAGTAAATGGAGGTGATATGATTTTTTTCAAAAAAATTAAACTTATCATAGCAGGTAAACCTGGACGATATTCTTTAGCTAAGCGCGGCACCGCGGATATTCTGAGAGATTTAGTGACGGATAAGAGTTCTTTTGTTATCCATAACGTATGCTTGAACGTGAATGCGAATAAAGACATCCTTACGGCGGTCGCCAACTCGCCGCACTTTAAAGATTCCGGCATTCAGCTCGCTTTAGCGAAAAACGTCAATACAGACGACACGATTCTAATGAGAATTGCAAAAGAAGGCGATGAATTTGCCTGTCTTCATCTTGCTAAATCGCAATCGACTAAGCCAGAGATTTTGTCGGAACTATCGAAACGTAACGAAGTCTCCGTTAAATCGCAGGTG
>JACCDO010135741.1_pt1 | contig 15896 bp, 23 predicted proteins | sample 7446101 | NCBI WGS metagenome assembly JACCDO01 (sample SAMN15323440, study PRJNA562643) | freshwater metagenome | isolation source: river surface water | place: USA:Blue River Watershed | collected 2017-08-16
CACTCACTCACTCACTCACTCACTCACTCACTCACTCACTCACTCACTCACTCACTCACTCACTCACTCACTCACTCACTCACTCACTCACTCACTCACTCACTCATTCACTATCAAGGCCATATTCATCAAGCAATAGACTTTCATTTAAGAATCTTTAACGAAAACAGTATCAAGAGTGAAACTCTAGAGCTTTTACTCACGGATATGCAATATAACGCCTTAAATAACGGCAATTTGAGCCAAGAATTAGCCGTGAAATCCCTCGCTTTACTTGGTTTATATATAAATAATAAAAGGAAGAGGAGTATAGTACGCACTTGTCACTTTAATGGTGTGCTGCGACTGCTTTCTCTGGCTAATATGCTGCCGCATGTTGAAGAACTATATTATCTGATGGCAGGAAGAAATACATTTGGATCAACTAGCGATGACGTAGTTGATGGAAGTACACACAATAAAGCAGTGTATAAATGGCGTCCAGGAACATTTACTATTGCGGAAATGATAAGGTTAGTTGTGCATTTACTCACTCACTTACTTACTCACTCATTCATTCACTTACTTACTCACTCATTCACTCACTCACTCATTTAAAGGGTTGCACGTGAGTCTAAAAATCTAAATTTTATTCAAAACATAATAAATTGGGGTATTCGTGAGCAAACTTACATCCCTCCTGGTGTAATTAGTGATGCCATCTCTTCCGTGTACACCGAAGGTCGCATTGACATGGCATTAGATATCTATCGCAGCCTATACACTCATAATTATATCAATCATTGGAGTAATCGCCGTGATAATGAGATGGATTTACATACGTACTCACGTGGTATGGCATATGCTGCCATCTATATTGCCATGTCTGAAATGAAGAAAATTGATAGTAAATTAACAATTATTACAGGTCGAAGCATAGGCAGGAGCGGGGATAACAATGAGGCTTATAAACTAAGTACAGAGGTGCAAAGATGTTTAATTGAAGACTTTTATCCACCAATTTCATCGTCAACTGTACCGGGTAATCCTGGACGCTTGTATGTTGAGCTGAAAGAGTGAGATGGATGTACTTGAGTACTGCAAACGTTGCTTGCTGATGTGTGGTTTTATTTACCCAGATCCGTTGGAGAAGAGTGCAGTTAAGTAAGTAAGAAGAGAGGTGTAGACTTATGTGTCTACAAGTTAGAATATGAGTTATACATAGTGTAATTACTGCAATATACATCTTTATTTGTCTATTAAAACCCATGAAATACCTGGTATACGAAACGGTACCTCACTTATAGTCTCGCCCCGTTTGCAGAATAATTCAGGCATATCTTTTCGCTTTGTAACTATACTATTCGGGTTGATATTACTGTCCTCCTAACAAGGTAAGTGAGTAAGTAAGTAAGCACATGAATGAGTGAATGAATGAATGAATGAGTTACAACCTTCTCACGCTTACGTTTTCTCTTCACATTAACTGTCTCTTCATTAACGGCAACCGATTCATCCATTTCTGCAGTTGCATTAGGATCTACTTCTGCTTCCGCTTCAGGCTCTTGTTCTACCTTCACTTCTTCTTTCTTTTCAGCTTCTTGTTTCTCTTTATCTAATGCCTAAGTACACACGAGTAAGTAAGTAAATAAGTGAGTAAGTAAGTGAGTAAGTATAGCAAACCTGTTGCTCTTTCATCTTCCTTTTATTCAATAATTCTCGTCGTAATGCCTTGGCTTTTTCCAACCCACCAAGCGACTCATATACAGTTGAAGGTAATTTTTTATCACCACTTTTATAAGAACAAACATCAACAGAAAATGTGAATCCTTCCTTCACTTCACCACGAAACTTGCTTATTAATGAGCTCTCGAACTGCTCAATCTTACTTACTATATCAACCTAATAAACGAGTGAGTGAGTGAGTAAGTGAGTAAGTGAGTAAGTAAGTGAGTGAGTGAGTGAGTAAGTGATTAAGTGAGTGGTCATATACCTGCTGCGTCATTACCAACAGCTATAATATTGCACATTAAATAATTTGTATATTTTACAAAGAAATCATTTGGTTCAAACAACCGGCTCCAACCTTGTCCGTTACTTGCTATAATTGATTCTAACGTCTCTGTTGCAGCTCTCATCTCGGCTAAATTAAGAAGTAAGTGAGTGAGTGTGAGAGAGTTAGTGTATGCGTGAGTGAGTGAGTAACCTAGCATCACATCACGGGTGTGGACATTCACGTTATATAACGAGTTAGTAGCTGGATATGCGGGCGTTATAAGTGGCATAATCTGGTTTTGATCAGGTTGAAATATCTCCGGATGAGGCGGATCACGTTTAATTTCATTCAATTTAATTGGTTTTGGCCTGAATAAATGAATGAGTGAGTGAGTAGATCAGTGAGTGAGTAAGTGAGTAAGTGAACCATTTCCAAGTTGCTAATACTTTAAAAAAATATTTCAATAAAACGGTTGGTGATTTGCAAGTTGGATATAATTGACATATAAATGCACCAAAAAGATTGATGTTAACACCTCCCAAATAACCTAGCGAGTAAGTAAGTGAGTAAGTGAGTAAGTAAGTAAGTAAGTAAGTGAGTGAGTGAAATTACCGGCTTTATTCCCATATAATCCTTTCCTTTTTGCCCACTTACGTACTAATCTAACTAAAATTAAAAAATTATTAAAATTTTCTTTTCTTATAAACTTTTCTATCATCATTGTCACCTTTATTGAGTGAGTAAGTAAGTAAGTAAGTGAGTGAGTGAGTGAGTGAGTGAGTGACGTACTCTTGGGCCATTCAGGGCACGCGATGACTCATCATCTACACCATTAAGTACGTTATCATTTAATATATCTAAATTTTTGGGAACAAAATTTTCTGGTAAACGAGCAGATAACAAATCGATTGACACATTATCAAACTCAAACGACATAATAGGAACCTAATAAGGAAGTGAATAAAGTAAGTAAGTGAGTAAGCATATGTGAGAGTTTGAATAATCACGTACTCTTGCATCTTCAACAGCCTGGAAATTAGTAACTAATGGATGTGAAACTATTTTATCTTTTAAAACAGTAAAAAATAATTGTTTTGAACAAAAATTTGGTGCAACACAAATTGTATCAATATCAGCACCTGGTTCACGAATACCTAATTTATGTGATCCAGATAAAAATATTTGTCCACCAACATGTTCTGCTTCTTCTCTTGTCATTTTCATATGTGATGTAGCAACTTCTTGAATAAATTCCTATAAAGAATGAAAGAATAAGTAATATTTGCAAGTGAAAATATTTTGTGGAATAATTTATACCTTGAATATTTCATCTAATTTCATTAATACTTGATCTCTGTGAGCCATAGCCTAGATAATAAGTAAAGTAAACATGCTAGTAATAAATAACATAAAGAAGGTAATTACCTCATTTGTTTCTAATATAATCTCTTTTTCCATATATTCTTTCAATTCTTTGTCAATTATTGATATATTTTTGTCATATATTACATTTTGATTGGTTCTTTTATATGCTGGCTCTAATGGATCATATGGAGCACTCATTCCTCAAAGAAATGATCGAGGAAGGGAGGTTTGGTTGTTGTAAAGTGCCACTTAAGGAAGTCTTTTACCTTAGAGGTCTAAGAGGTCATGACCGGTCCTTGCTCTAAGATAATAGAGTAGGTAACTAGAAGAGAGAGGATTGGGCTTGATGTTAGTTACGGAAAATATTATCATATCATCCTGCTACACAGCATAAAAATTCTCTACTTAAAGTAAATACTCAATAGGGGCCGGTCGCAGTTTTGTGTTGAAAGATTTTACATACTACTACGGTAACCGGAATTAACTACATAGGTTTTGAGTTCCACTTAATGCTGTAGATTTGGTGATTAATAGCGAGTATAGTTAATATAATCATGTCCAATCCCCTTCATACACAAGAGAATGGAGAGATTAATGTGGATTCATTAGTAGCAGCAACAGGTGGAAATGATGAGACTCGCAAGAGTGACTATTCAGGACACCATTCATTCAGTGTTGGTGAGTTATATCTTTCATGTTTACTCATCCTTTAACTCAACTTATTCACCTCTCTGTTTGTCACTTACTTGCCTTATTCGTTACCTGACTATATATCATTTCATTCACTCCCTTATTTGTACTCTTCTTATTCACTCTATTAGCTAAAAATGATGAGGATATATTTCGTGTATCCAGTTCAATTGCTCCTGCAAAAGTCCCTAATATGTGGACAAAAGATTTTATAGGCTTGTATAGTCAATATGCAGGTATTTACTCATTCATTCACTTACTTTCTTATTCAACTGATTAATTTACTTATATAACAGCTGTTGGATTATTATATGGTACATCTGGTGTATTATTTCCATTTTGTAATTATGTTTATAAAGGTATTCATTTCCTATTCACTCATTTACTCTGCATACTTACTTATTTAATCAAGGCGATCCAAATTTGTGTGCAAATTCATCAAGTATAACATTTTTTGCTTGGAATTTTAAAATATTCTTTGCTATTTTAACGGATATTTACAGACCATTTGGTCTTCGACGTAAGCCTTGGATGTTGTTTGGTTGGACGATGGTGTTGGTGATACTTATGGTACGTATCTTACTCACTCATTCATTTACTTACTTACTCACTCATTCATTTACTTAACTACGTACTTACTTATTCACTCACTAATTTTAAGGTTCTTATGTTCGGTGCGCACACCATGAACGCATCAACATGGCTTTCTATGCTTTTACTCATGCAAGGTTTCTTAATGTTTTCAGATGTTCCTGCTGATGGTTATAGGTACTCCCACATTCACCTACTCACTCACTCACTTGCTAATGAATTTACTCACTTACTTCCTTATAGTGTCGAATTAGGTAAATTAGAGTCCGATGAACAACGTGGACAAATTCTAGCAACTGGACAACGTATTAGATTTACATTTTCTGTTCTTGCAGGAGTAATTCAAACATTTTTAGGTACTCGATCCCTCACTCATTCACTCCCTCACTCCCTCACTCCCTCACTCACTATTTCTTAGTTAATGGCGTGTCAACCAATGCGGAAGGATGTAAGATTTCCTTCGACGAATGCTGGTCCTGGGGTCTGACAGTCAACGGCTATTATGGTCTCTTGTTTGCTTTAGTATTTATTCTGTCAGTCCCTATAGTGTTTTTAAAAGAGATTGATCCAACACATATCCCAATGGTACTCACTCACTTGCACACCCACTCGCTCACTGAGTTACTTACTTACTTATCAATCACTCACTCACTGAGTTACTCACTTACTCACTCACTTACTCACTCACTCACTCACTCACTCACTCACTCACTTACTCATCAACTATAGCATAATTGGAAGCATTTTAGTGGTGAGATTTGGGACACGCTGCAAAACCTAACCACATCGTACTTGCTCATATTCGTAGTAGGAATCGGTTGTTTCACAAACTTTTTGTCGAATGTTAACATCTATATGCAATATAATATTATTCAATTGACTAATTTTGAGGCTGGTATTGATACCGTTACGTCATATGGTACTCACTCACCTACTTACTTACTCACCCACTCACTTACTCTTACTCACTCACTCCCTTACTCACTCACTTACTCACTTACTCACTCACTCACTCACTCTTACTCACTCACTCACTCACTCACTCTTACTCACTCTTACTCACTCACTCACATACTCTTTCTTTTCTTTAGGTGCGTTAGTGGTAGCAATATATATCTTTCAAAAATATTTAATCAATCGAAATTGGCGGTTGACACAATACGGTAGTACTATTGTCGCGTCACTTTTTGGTTTGTTGTGGATTCCAGCTTATTACAATAGTGGAGGGACTCGCAATGCCTGGTACACCATTTTTATTGATCTTGATCAATCCTTTGTGAACGGATTAGCACAAGGTATTCACTCACTCACTCTTACTCACTCTTACTCACTCACTCACTCACTTACTCACTTACTTACTCACTTACTTGTGTAGTCTTGTATTCCTTATCCGTAATTGAGTTAGCGAAGCCTGGACAAGAGGCAACCACATATGAGCTGATAATAACAGTTGGTAATAGTGCAAGTACGTTGTCAGGAGTTTTTGCTACTCAAATGCTTACTCCATTGCGATGTGCTGCATGTGAAAATGACCCATCAACCATGTATGAATGTCCGTACAACAGGTAGATACTCTTACTCTTACTCACTCACTCACTCACTTACTCACTCACTTACTTACTCACGTTATAGTGTTGATACTTATAATGCGTACACATACGAGCACACAGACGGACCTAGCCGTTACACCAGTTACCAGTTAACTTTGCTCTTCATAAGTATAACTTGTTGCTTGATATTCACCCCATTTTTACCTATGAATAAAGCACAATGTCATGAATGGCGTCGTCAAGGAATTGCAGAAGGAACTAGTGAATTACGTGGTTATCTTTGTTTACTTGCTGCAGCTGCTATCATGATATATGGCTTTGTAGTGGCAGTTTTATTACTAGATTCTAGTACAAGTTGCTTACCTGCGGTAGGTGGAACTGGTTGTTAAAGACAGCGGATTCTATTGATATAGTGTATAAAAATTATAGATGTAAATGGTTTAAACATTAGGAATACAATACAACACACATACACTCACTCACTCACTTATACACTCACTTATACACTCACTTATACACTCACTTTACACTCACTCACCCACTTACTCACTCACTCACTCACTTACTCATCAAAGTTATGCACACCCATACCTTGTCGAAGTATAATAGGTTTTCCACTTGTTAAATCTACAATCGTGCTTAAACCATGCCCATTCTCGGCTTTCATGTGATAGATATCTAACGGTCGAGGTCCACCTAGGCAAGTGAGTAAGGGAGTAAGTGAGTAAGTAAGTAAGGTGAGTGAATGAGTGAGTACCGTCAATAATAAAATCCACCTGATTGTACCAGGGTATCGTCTCATCCTGGATACAATAATTATCACTAAATGATGTCTTTAACAATTCATCATCAAGAAATTCCGTATCTAAATCACTATCCACACCACCTGTGAATCCCGAGTCCGCATCATCATAATCCCCATCAGTAAGCAGCGTATGAATAATGTTGTATACATCTTCACCCGACTGCGGAATGGATCCTACAAGCGCGTGAAAGAGTAAGCGAGTAAGCAAGTAAGTGAATGAGTGAGTGGGTACCTGTCAATAGTGGCTCATCAACACCACTCAACACTTCCGCAGTAATATCATCTGCAGGCATACGTATACCTATTTCTTTTCTCTTCCAACGTCGTTTAAACTTATTATTTCCTGATTCAATCACCATTTTTGGGACTAATTTTGACGATGGCAATATATATGTGAATGATCCTAGAAGCAAGTGAGTAAGTAAGTGAGTGAGTGTATGCATACGTATGCAAGTACGTGAGTGAGTATGTGAGTTGAATAAGCAAGTAAATCCAGCCATATAAGAACAGACGGGCGAGTTAGTATGTGAGTAAGTGTAGGGGTAAGTGCGCACCTGGAAGAGTAGCTTTCAAAGTTTTAAAAACCCATTGATCATTAGGTAATGAAGTAGTGTATTTACTATATAAAATGAGTGTAAGTAGTTGAGAATGTCACCGAATAATGAGGTGAAGCATATGTATTACCTGATGGTTGACAGATCTTTAACTAGTAATGAAAGGGGTTTCTTCAGTGATTTAGCACCAATAAGCTCCATTATTCGTTCTGTTCCTTCTCTATTTGATATTTTTGTTACAAATGAATAACTTGTATCTGTTGGAATGACTCCAACACCATTATTATTAATGATATCAATTATTGAGCCTGTATGTGGATAAGAACGAGTGAATGAGTAAGCATGAAAGAGCGATAATGAGGAGTTAAACCTATTTTCCATCTATCACTGTGAATATCAGATATTACAACATTTAATGGACTTTTAGTACTCTTTTTGACAATTTTTTTAGACAGAATCAGTGGTGTACTAAGCAAAAATAATAAACAATATAGAAATGCTGTAAAAACACTACAATTCAACCAATATACTCTCATGTTCAAGCTGTGAAGCAGCAAAAAATTTTGCCAAAATTTCATGGTACCGGTAGGGGTGTGGATTCCAGTCTAGTGATCTTCAACGCAGAAGAAAAATTTAGGGGACACTTTTCTCATTCAATTCATAGACCATCTATTTAACAGATCAATAATATAACCTCTTTTAATTATGAATCATTTATTGTTTCTTAATCGGCAACGTGGCATACCTTATTAAAGTAACGGGCGTTATACTTTCTTACCACTGGATGTTGATGAACAAATAACTTAATGTCCTTAAACTTGATTGATATTTCTAATATAGATGTGGCAGAAAATTTGTGTAAAAAAATGATATTTTTTATAGAGGTCATTACTATATACACTAATAACAGAACTATATAAATCGGTTAGAATAACACATCTTCTTCTCGTAGGTACTCACCAATATCACCTTGATGTAACACTACATTTGCAGTTGGTTCTAAATCTCGACAATATTCTGTTGGTTGTGCAGCTATTCCGAAACCTAATGGAACATCTGACATACTATAGTAGTGAGTAAGTAAGTGAGTAAGTGAGTAAGTACATCGGTAAGTGAGTAGGTGAACCTATAGACTATTACACCGCCGTATTGAGGAATGCCATCTGTTATTCTCGCTAATCCTGCTTTAGTTACATTATTACCATATAAAAATGTCATCTCAGCTGCTGGTTTTACCCATACTATATTATATAAGTAAGTAAGTTAGCGAAGTAGTAACTACAAGAGTGAATGATTAGATACCTTTATGTTGAGCATATTGTGATAAGTAATCCATACATGTAATTGCTAATCTAAATTTTAAATTCTTGGTAAATTTACCAAAACAAACTCCAACAGATATAAGATTATCACGACCAACATTGCAAGCAAGCTTTAATTGAGCATCAGATACATAATAAATACGATTTTTTAGTATTCGAAATGTATGAGGACTAACAAATAGTTAAGTATGTAAGTAATTTTAATGAGAGAGTAAAGTAGGTACGTAAGTGAGAGAGTTTATATGATTAAGTATGCAAGCAAGCAGAATGACTAGGATGAAACATAATGAAGCAAACTGATCGATTTACTTACCTATCTTTTCTATCGATCAATTTACTAATATTTACTCCTATAAAAGATCTCAATTTTTCAAAGAATATTCTCATTTCTTCATCTGTTAGTGGTCTCATATTCTTATTCTTTTAATTATATAACTATTATTTTCTATTTCAGGCACTACTTACTACTATATCACTCAATATAGCTTCTCAAAATCAATCAAGTTGTCTCAAACAGTCACTCGACAGTCGACAGTTCTTCATTGGTTGCGATGCCAGATCGCCAAAATACCGGTATGAGGGGTACCGGTATCGAATGAAGTGTCAACTTGTTGAAGAAGAGAAAGAAGAAAGAAGAAAGAAGAGAAGAAGGATAAATGTCATCATCAAAGTCATTACATAAGGTCGAGTTCTTTGGTCGAGGGTATAATGAATACATGCAACTATTTAATCTAAATGAAAGTGATTTTGTCGGGAAGAAGATATTAGGTTTATTTTAATTTCTATTAATGCATTCATTGATTATATCTAATTAACATGCCTATCTAGACGTTAATGCTGGTCCTTCATCTTTTACTGCTACCATGAATAATATTAAACGATTTAATGTGATTGCATGTGACGTTCTATACGATCAGGTATATATTATCTCTCTAACTAATCACGTACTAATAATTAATACATCATATAGTCGATTGAACAACTTACAGAGCGTCACAATCAAGCAATGGAAAGTATCAAGACGTTTATCATCAATGATGAACATGATCAAAATTTATGGAATCAAGAGTTACTCTATTGATTGATATATTTCCTTTCTTACTTACTCTTACAAATTCTCTTATTAGCTATTGGAATGATAAAACAAATGCATTAAACTGTTTTCTGGATGATTATGGTCGTCGCAACGGTCATTACGTTCACGCTGAGTTACCAGTTTTGCCATTTCCTGATCAACTCTTTGATATTGTTCTCTCTTCCCATTTCTTATTTATATACTCATCAAGTGAAGAAGGTAAATCTTTTACTTAAATTTCTTTACTAACAACTGATTCATACTATATAAGGTGGCGTTCTTGATACCAACAGATACAATATTGATTTTCACTTAAAGGCAATAACTGAATTAGCAAGAGTACTCTACTCCCATCATCCATCTATCACCCCACTCACCCCACTCACTCACTCACTCACTCACTCTAACTAACTCATATTATCTCTAGGTATGTAAATCAAAATTATTAATCTGTCCTGTATCAACCATGACACATTTTTGGGATAAAAAACCAATGAATGAGCTTACAAAGGAAGCAAAAGAACATTGTCAGACACCCGAAGCTCATACCACAACTAACAAGAGCGCAGCTCCCGAGTCACAAGCAGCAGTGGATCATCCATATCTCGCCAAAGTCACTTGTTTATTGAATGGGTTGGGATTTTCGGTAACATACACTTCATGCTCTAGCTCCACTCACTCACTCACTCACTCACTCACTCACTCACTCACTCACTCACTCACTTACATATTAAGGTAACCAAAGAAAAATCAAATTATCAGTATTATGACAACGTTGATATGCTTATCGCAGAACGATTACCAAAAGCATCAACATAACCTGGTGAGCGTACGCGCATACTCACTTTCTCGCGCACACACTTACACCAATCAAGTAACCGAAAGATGTGTTAATAACTACTTTTTTATCGTTACATTTTTTAAAATTTCAATACTATTCCACTTGCACCGGTCAAAGCACTGGTAATACCTGTTTTATACTCACTCAACGGAACTATCTTGGCACCGTTAGCACCATTTATCTTCTTATCAGCTATTAATTTAACTACTGCATGCACATTCTACGTGAGTGAGTGAGTGAGTAAATGGGTAAGTAGACGAGTGAGTGAGTGAGTAAGTAAGTACCTGAGTATGTTGTGCTTGATTATTCAAAGCCCAAATATGATAATCATAACCAGTTATTGATGAAACTTTAAATATTTGTGTAGCTACTGGGATATCCAATGCACCTGAGTAAGGTAAATAAGTAAGTAAGGAAGTAAGTACATGAGTACGTGAGTGAGTGATCTTACCAGAGGCAGCTGCTGCACTTGAGGTATCATTATACACCACTATTTTACCATTTAATCCCAATGATTTGGTAACACTTTTATTATTTTGTATTGCGGATGTTGGTGCAAAAAGTAAATTTAAATCTGTAACTTTTTCTAAGTCTGCAATAGTTACGTTGACAATTTCTACACCTAATGCCTTACCAACTACAGTAAGATCTTTACCTAATAGAGAGTGAGTTAGTAATAAAGTTTGACAGAATGAGTAAGTAAGTAAATAGTTGAGTATATGAGTGAGTGAGTGAGTAAGATAGCGACTGATTGAGTACCATATGCTGAATCCCCATTTAATTGATAAATTTTCTTACTTTTATAGTTATTTAGCAAGGTATAAGCACTTACTAATGAAGGAAGAGCAGCTACATCCTCTGGTTTTATTGTGTTTGGTAACTTAATCACATCTGAGCTACTAACATTAATAGTATCACACCATGTGCCGTTACTAATAAGTAAGAGTATGAGTGAATGAGAACAATTTTATACAAGTGAGGAAGTAATTACCTTAACACATATACTTGATCACCTACGGCGATATCTGATTTCTTACTAGATTTCACTTGACCAATAGCTAAGTATGTATACAGAGTGAGTAAAGGAAATATTAAACAAATCAGAGAGTGAATGAATGAGTACCACTTGATCCACCTATTTTTATTCCTTTATTTTTACCATAATTTGGGTAAAATGAAAGTCCATTAATACGACGAAGATCTTATAAAACGAGATATTTAGGATGAGTTAGTAAGCGTTTAGAAGTGAATGAATACCTTCAGGTAATATATATGATGATGATATTTTAATAGTTAAATCTTTATTATCACTAGGTAGTAGTGTATCATTACTTGCACTGTTCATCGCTAATACAGATAATGGATTGCCAAATGATTCATGTGCTAATAAATGAGTATATAATGAGTAAATTATTGCAAGATACGAGATAATATATATGGATAAGTAAAGAATAAAACAAGTGAAAAGAGGAAGTAACTCATAAATAATATATGATTGCATGAATGAAAAACAAATAGAATTTGCATGAATAATGTAGCGGCAAGAGAAACATACCTAGAGAGCCCATCATGCGGCGTGCAACGGGTATAGCTAACCGGGACTTCATGACAAATAAACTCATTATTTATTGTGTTTTTTTACATGAATAGATAGGGTTTTTTTTGTTAAAAGCAGACAACAATTATACTTTACTGTGTTTAAATCACTCGTTAAATCGTATCTTTACTCACTCATTCCATTAGTATAATTTCTTTCTACAAATAAATATATAGTACAATTTACATGTTATTACAAATTTCTAATTTTAATGAGTACATACTACTCAATGATTACTATTTTGTCACTACTATTATTATAATTATTTATTGAGTAATTCATTTACTTACTTTAATATTTACGTTGGAGGACCGGCCGGTCTCTTGAAAATGCAAAATGTGTGTGACGTCCTGCGAGTCACTCGCAAAAATAGTAGAAAGAAACCATATATTTCATTAGTATAAAAAAGAAAATAATGAGAAACATTGCTATTTTCGTGTTGTTAATAATTGCTTCTATGCAATTTGCATCATGTTGGCAGAATACCAGAGCTATGCAACGTTCATTAGGTGAGTTCTGACGTTGTAGTTAACTTTTCCATGCTCATTCATGCATTTATAATAATTATTCATGAATTAATCGTTGTTAATGCATTAATCTCTCCTTATTAAATCATAATTGGCATTTATAAGCATGTTGCTTCACTCATTTACTTACTTTCCTTCATCACATACTCATTTACTCATTATCTCACTAACTTATTTAGGTGTTACCCGTCTTGCTAGTAGTCAAAAATCATCATTAGCAATGAGTTTTGATAGTAAATACTTCAAGAAAGACGCAGCATCAATGGCTGATACTACTGAATTCGTTGTAAAAGGTTTACTCATTCATCTCATTCACTTTTATATTTAATTATTAACTGATATATTGAATAGGTGGTACTCATTTATATCCTGATTGTGGTAAAGCATTCCAAGAAAATGGTATTAAAAAAATTGGTGTCATTGGATGGGGCTCACAAGCACCAGCACAAGCTCAAAATTTAGCAGATACATTACAAGGTTACTTTAACTATTACTTACTTGTGCTTACACACTTGCTTACTTACTACCTTTAAAAAGGCACTGGTATTACCGTCTCTATTGGTCTTCGCGAAGGCTCCTCGTCATTCAAGGATGCACGTGCTGTTGGTTTTACCGAAGAGAAAGGAACTCTTGGTGAAATGTACAAGGTAATCAACTCACTCACTTCCTCGAAGTTACTCACTTACTTACTCACTAACTTTTTATTTCATTAGGTTATCCGTGAGTCTGATTTAGTAATTTTATTAATCTCTGATGCCGCACAAGCTCAATTATATAAAAGTATTTTCGCAGCCTTAAAACCAGGTTAGCACTCACTCACTCACTCACTTACTCACTTACTTACTCACTCTTTTAATAGGTGCAACCCTTGGATTATCTCACGGGTTTTTATTAGGTTACCTTGATAGTATTGGTGAAAAATTCCCAGCTTCAAACAACGTTGTTGCAGTCTGCCCTAAAGGTATGGGACCATCTGTTCGTCGTTTATATGAACAAGGAAGATCTAAGAAAGGTATTCATTCACTCACTAACTAACTAACTCACTCACTCACTCACTCACTCACTCACTCACTCACTCACTCACTCACTCACTCACTCACTCACTCACTCACTCACTTACCCACTCACTCATTCACTTGACTATACTAGGCGCTGGTATCAATGCATCATTTGCAGTTCACCAAGATGTAACTAAGACTGCTACCGATATTGCACTTGCTTGGGCTGTTGCATTAGGAAGTCCATTCGTATTCAAAACTACCATGACAGAGGAATTCAAGTCTGATATTTATGGTGAACGTGGTATATTATTAGGTGCTGTTCATGGTATTGTTGAAGGTTTATTCCGTCGTTATACTAAGATGGGAATGTCACCTGAAGAAGCTTTTATTAATAGTTCAGAATCTATTACTGGTCCTATTACCAAGAAGATATCAAAGCAAGGAATATTAAAGGTCAACACACTCACCTACTCACTCACCTACTCACTCACTCACTCTCTTTACTGATTAGGTTTACACTGATATGAGTCCAGCAGATAAGAAGGAATTTGAGATTGCTTATAGTGCATCCTATAAACCTGCTCGTGAAATATGCGAAGAAATGTATGATGAAGTTGCATCTGGTAATGAAATTAGGTACCTTACTCACTCACTCACTTACTCACCCTTACTCGCTTACTTACTCACTCACTCACTCACTCACTCACTCACTCCCCTACTCTATTAGATCTGTTATCATGGCTGGCTCTCGTCATTCCGAGTTTCCAATGGGCAAGATAGATGGTACTTACACCTGGCAAGTAGGTGAAAAAGTCCGTGCAAAACGTGATGAAAGTAAGATTCCATTGAATCCTACTACTGCAGGTGTATATGTAGCAACAATGATGGCACAAATTGATGTCTTATTAAAACATAAACATTCTTATAGTGAAGTTGTTAATGAGTCTGTTATTGAAGCAGTTGACTCACTTTGCCCATATATGCATTATAAAGGTGTATCATTTATGGTTGATAATTGCTCTACTACTGCACGTTTAGGATCTAGAAAATGGTTAGTAATTACACACTCACTCACTTACTCACTTACTCACTCACTTACTCACTTACTCACTCACTTACTCACTTACTCACTTACTTACTCACTCACTCACTCACTCACTCACTCATTTCTAGGGCTCCACGTTTCGATTACATTCTTGAACAACTAGCTTATCCAGCAATTGATGCTAAAAAATCCCCAGATTCTTCATTAATCAATAATTTCCTTACTAATAAAGTGCACAAAGCAGTTGATGAATGCTGCACTATGCGACCTTCAGTAGATATTTCCTTATTCGCCGAGTCAACCATGTTAGAGCGCACTTACTAATTCATGAGTGAGTGAGTGAGTGAGTGGGTAAGTGGGTGAGTGACTGAGTGAGGGTGTTACCGCAGTTATAGTTAAATATATAGTGTTAATGTCAACGTAATTATTTTCATTATACTAAAAACAAATGGATTTCTTTCTTATTCATTGGGTAGGTTAGTGAGTGGGTGAGAGGGCGAGTAAGTGAGTGAGTGAGTGAGTGAGTGAGGTATTGACGCCAACGTATTTATTTACATACTAAAATATCTTTCTCTACTAAGCCATCCGTAACTGGTAATTGCCGTTCATTGTGATATAACGGACCCATGGCAATGCCTTCACGAGTAAGTAAGTGAGTGAGTAAGTAAGTGAGTGAGTAAGTGAGTAAGTAAGTGAGTGAGTACCTGGTATCCAGATTTTTCAATGATTTTTAAATACCTAACCTGGAGTCCTGATACAGTAAAATATGGAATTTCAAATTTTACTTCAATAGGAACCTTCCACTGTGTGTCATTGACCTCATCCGATGTGATGGATGGCAAGCCAAAATGAGCGCGCATTAGGTAGTCTTTACCACCTGCATAAGTAAGGGAGTGAGTAAGTGAGTGAGTGAGTGAGTAAGTGAGTGAGTGAGTGAGTAAGTGAGTGAGTGAGTAAG
>JACCDO010451815.1_pt1 | contig 15895 bp, 7 predicted proteins | sample 7446101 | NCBI WGS metagenome assembly JACCDO01 (sample SAMN15323440, study PRJNA562643) | freshwater metagenome | isolation source: river surface water | place: USA:Blue River Watershed | collected 2017-08-16
ACCACTGGTTGCATAAAAGGATTAAATTTTAGTCAAGTAAGTTCAAATTAGTTTACTTATATACAATTATAGGGTATAAGATACACATATTATCTGTAAAACTAATAAACCACCCTAACCCTAACCTATAGGGTGTTCCGCCGGTACTTTGGCGATTGACGAACCCTTACGACATCTATCGTTAGGTGTACACTTTGGAAGACTGCAGAAATAGTCCATTTTCATATTATTGTACCTAACCCTAACATATTCAAAGATAGTGTATACATGACACGTTTCATGTAAACTGTGATTAATCACACTTCAAAATATGTATATATATATATATAATTATTATTCACATTTATAATTTTTAATAAAAAGATCGTATTTATAATACTCACTAAAGTTTTTAACATAACTCCACATCTGGCACATAAAACCAGGAAATGCTATGTCCATATTTTTAAATACTAATTCTGGATTTAATTTTTTTGATCGATAAACATAATCTGATTGTGACAGTAAAAATGAGCAGTTAATTCTTTCAATGGATACATTATAATCCATAAATTGTAATAAATTATTAATTTCTAAATATTTGGTGGAATTTTGAAGCATTAATTCATATTTTAATGTATAAATATTTTCTGGTTTATATGAATTAATACTTGGTAATATAATATTATACCATGAATAATTATAATCTTTAGCTGATATTAATGCTATGTCATGAAAACGTTTTTGAACATAACTATGATTATTATATACTTTATAACTTATTGAACCTGAATGATGACCAGATATTAAACGTTGAGTATCAGCAAATATACTTAAAAATGGATCTCTGACTAACATTATAATTTTTTCCCAATTATGTACCATACCACGATTACATTTTTTTCTTTCTTTTTTATTTAATGGTTTTATTCTATCTTCAATTATACCATTAGGTAACTTTTCGGGTATTATTCTTAATTCATTTGGATGTGATTTAATTGCTGCAGTTCTTATACCACATGATTTTTCACCAACTAATACAGTATTTAATTCATTATCATTATATAATGAACCAGTATAATAACCTGTACAATATTCAATTAATAATCGTATCCATGTATTACCTGAACCAGGAAATGATAACAATAATGGTGGTTTACGTTCAAACATTTTCTCTTCTGGTATATATCCAACTAAACCATAGGAATCATTACATGATTGACGATTAATATTTTGTTCAGATGACTGAATGGTATTAAATAAGTAACTTAAGTAAATATAAAGCAATATAAAGCTTGATGATTTCATGATTAATTCTATATTAGGATTTTAAATTTGTACTACTAGTATAGTATCAGTCATATAAAAGACGCTTTTGAAGTATGAATCAATAAGTTGCACGTTATAAGTCTTTACGAACTGATGCTGGCTATGTCGAAACAGTTGCGACAATCAACCGAAAACTATTAATCCCTTTCCATATTTCTATATATTTTTTTTTGGATTTTTTGGATGCTTTGTTGAGCACTACCTTTCCGGCCCTTGCAATCATCAATATGAAATTATAATATTTACTCTATAAATATTAAATACAAATTTATTTCAGATTAATAAACAAAGTGTCCTTGCTATGCTGAGTAAAAAATTGTGTAACGTAACAAGAATAGTACTCGCTCCATCATAAATTGACGTGTAGTATTAAACTAGAAGGGAAATTAAATAATCATAATACGTTACTAACGTATTTACAAAAATCCAAATGTTGTAAAATTAATTAATATGTTTAATTATTTTTATAAAGAACCTTCTCCTTTCTATCCTTCTAGTCTTCAGTTTTTTCTGAACCAAAAAAACAGCGATCGATCACACACGCATAGCATAATAAATATTTAAAAAATGAGTGGAAGGGTGCGCATTCCAACAAGTCGTTCGAATATAAACAGTGCTCGATCTGACCCGTCAAGTTTAGATTTTACATTAACACAACGTGAAAGATTAAATGATCCAATTTATATTCATCGTCCCTTTTCACCTGAAGTAAGAGTAATGAATGCTCATATAGAGCGCCCACCAGTATTAGAACCATCAAGATACAAGACTATTAATACAATTGAAACAAATGATAAAGATTCTAATCGTTTGACTTGTTCAAAAGAGTGGATACAACAAAACAATGAACGACCATGGACGGAAACCGTAAATCATACAATTTTTGATAATGTTGAAGAAAAAAAAAGAATTGTTCGTCCATTCGTTGAGAGAAATAGGGATAGGTTATGGCAATTAGATAGAAAATATCTTTATCAAACACCTAGAACTGTGTGTAATGATATGGTTATGAAGCATAATTTTATTAAAGATATGTCAAATTTTTATAAAACTGAAGTTATTTTAAATTCAAATGGTTCACAACAAGTTGCCAATTGTATGAAAGATGAAAAATATATTAATTATGATGCTCCAACTAGTAAACATATAAATAACAGTATTTCTTTTCCTAATCATGTCAAACAGTTTCGTCGAGGATTTTCTCATACAGTTGAATATGGAAATTTTTCTCGATATAACGCTGTTCTTCAAAGTAATAAAGGTGGATTAAATAGATAAAATGATTTGACATATATTTTTTATATTTATAGTATAATGAATTGTAAAATAATTGTATTTAACAAACAAAACAAAATATATATATTAACATGACACACTTTAGTAGGTTAAACCTACTTAAGAGTAATTTGTGGGGAAATAACTATCATCGGTATTAATACCGACTAAAATACTATCTGTATTGTTATCCTTCATTTTTGATTCTATACGATCTAACCTTGTCATTTCATATTCTGTATGGTTGAATGTAATAGATGATATATCTGATGCTTCTTCACGTAAATTTATTTCAAAACCACTATCACTAACAAATTCAGAAACATCGTCTACACATTTATTAATTTCCCCGTGTTGTCTTCTATCAATATCTTGAATAGAACTATTTCCAACTGAAGTTTCATAAGCAGCAATTGCAGTCGTACATTGAGCAACAATGGTATTAACCATTATACTTCTTGGAATTTCTTGTAATTCATCTGCGCTTATAAATTTATTTAAATTTTTTTGAACAAATTTTAATGGGTCATAACTTTTTTTTAATAATTGATGTGCAAGGACTAAATCATCTTGTGTTTCATTTATTTTTTTTTGTCTAGATAATCGTTGTGGAATAAAATAAAGTACTAATATCAATCCTATGGATGCAAATTGAGAATACAGCAAATTTGATATAGTTGATTCAATTGATACATTCGCCGTGTCTTTTAAAAAATATGTTACAGCAACTTGAATCCATAATATGGTAAATAGAAATGGAATCATAATAAATACTATAACATAATCTTCTATAGTAACTTTAATTTTTTCATAAACTTTTATAAATAATCGAATAAATGAAAAAAGTATCATTAAAACGACTCCACAAATTGCCGTATAAATAAATACGTTGTATGATTTATCTAAAAATTTATTGCCCTTGTTAAAATGAAGATTATTGAATATATCACAACATTGACCAACAGTGTAAAAACAAAAGAAACAAATAAAATACATTGGATTTAATATAGCATCGTTAGATTTTAATAATCTTGAAAATGTAGCAAGTGCTACAATACAATTTTGTAATGATGATTGTACAACATATAATGATGCTTTTAAAGACAAATTATTTGTTGCAACGATTCCAATATTTGGTAATAATAAACCAATAATAAAAGTTATTTTTATTATTATATCTTTTATAAGTAGCCAATTATCAGTCACTTCAATATTTTTTGATTTGGTTGAATTTATTAATAGTGCTATGTATATTATATCATATATTAAATCTAGTAGTAATGCGACACATATTAAGATGCAACTAACACTAGTTGCATATACAGCCTCATTATTTGCAGATAATGCTAATGGAGAATTAGTAAGATCATTAGCGTCCCACAGTGCTGAATATGATGCGATAGTACCAACAGCTAATACAAAAAAATTAATCAACGCTGTAGTAAAGAAATTATTTTGGTCATCCTCTTGCAGGTATGTTTGACTAGTTATTACTTCGGTGATCCATTTCAACAAGAGATTTGTCATTTTACAAGACAAGAATCTCTGTATTTGATGCCGATTCCGTTAACGGGATTTTATCATCATTAAAATCCAATTTTTATTTTTAGGTGTGTCGTAGCAGTCGTACCGTATCTATAGGTAGTGTCAAGGCAGTGCCAGTTGCCGGCCGTACCCAGTATTGTAGGTACCGCCCTTCGGTTCAAGTTGAACAGTTTAACAATGGACGAGAGAATTTAAACTACGACTATTATACATTAGTACCAGTGAATAATCACAAATATGACAAAAATTCACTTGAAAAATAACTTTGTACAGATACATAGATATAATTGATTATGACATCATGTATTGAATGTATGATTTTCAACGTTTATACATATGCCAAAAAAGTAATCGTATAACTCAAAATGATAACATGCACTGGGTCTTGAGAAAAAACTGGTCCGTCCCTATGGAAAAAAATTTCCGTCTCTCAATTGATTGATTTACATATAGGAAGTCGCTGCGAATTCGATAAATGCTACTCGGTCCGATTCGTTGATAAATCTGACGAACCCGACGAATCAGATCGTAAAATCTATAATTTTTCAAAGTCACATTCATGTTGTTACACGGTCACTCAATTTTTCATTGACTCGATTACAATGATTGTTATTATCTAACCTTTAGTAAAATTAAGTCATCTAATTTGAAATTCCAATAAATAGTAAGAGACCATGGCTACTGAAAAACGATCTAGAAGTAAATCTTTCAAGTTAGAAGACTTACATTATCGTCATTTTTATCGTATTCAAGGTCTTAATTTTGAGGTATTAGCAAAATTATATCCCGATACATTTGGCTTACATGTTGGATATAGTAAGAACAAAAGTGAAAATAATACAATAATAGATTGGAATAATATTAATGCTCAACTTTGTTTAACAGAAACATTATTATATCATGATTTTGGTATTAAGGTTACATTATTGCCTGATTTTTTGTGTCCTACCGTACCAAATAGGCTAAATTATTTATGTTGGATGTCAGAAATATTAGATACAACAGTAAAGCCTAATAAGAATCATGTTATTGTAGATATTGGAACTGGAGGGTCCCTTATTTATCCTTTATTAGGTTGTAGATATTTTGGTTGGTCATTTGTTGGAAGTGATATAAATTCAAATGCTATTTTTCTAGGAAATCAAAATATTATTAATAATCAGCATATTATGGATAATGGTAAATTTATTAAAATTGTTAAAGTTAATTCAAGTGATTATATTCAAACTATTATTAGTGACATAATGAAACAAATAAATGGTATTACAAATATCATTAAGATATTACAATCAAATAGTTATTCCGATAAATTGTTATTACGTGGTGCATTGCGAAATGCTTTAATATCAGGAAATTATGAGGAAAATGTACTTGAAAGAGAACGAAATTTTTATTCCAGTGAAAATTATGATATCGAAGAAAATATGTATAGTGAAATGATTACAGCATGTATGACAAATCCACCATTTTATTCAGAATATGAAATAATTGGACAAAATGAATGCACAATTTGTACCGGAAATAAAGACGAAATGGTTACAATTGGCGGTGAAATTTCTTTTATAATTGCAATTATAATGGATTCATTAATATTAGGAGATTTTGTGGGTTGGTATACTTGTATGGTGGGTAAAAAATCATCCCATGATTTTATATTTAATTTATTACAATCGCAAGAGACATTAGGCATTGTGAAATTGCCTTTTGTGCGATCATATCGTCTTACCCAAGGTCGCACGTTTCGATGGTGTTTAGCTTGGACTTGGAAATATAATATTGCTGATGAGAAACCATTGTTTTTTTATCATTTTATTCGTGATTTTATTTCAACAATTTTACCAAATGAATCATTAAGTCTGGGTGATTTTAAATTATTTAAATCTTCTATTTATAGCAGAATTAATCTAATAATATCTGATTATAATAGAGACGATTCAAAGTATAAAAAAATTGATTTTGATTTGGAATTTGTTGAAATTAATCATTTTTCCGCCCCTAATAATACACGGTATTCGAGAAGTTTTATTGAGGGTAAAATCAACTCTATTTCTATTGTTCGTATATATTGTGATGTGTTTCTTAAAATTCAAGGATTGGATGATTTCAGCAAATTGTGTAATGAAGATAAAATATCAATCGAAATTATACATTTAACCCCTAATGCATGTGTTGAATCATTTGATAAATTTGAATTTAAATTATTTTTTGATTTTTTTAGAATGAATTTTGAGAGAGTTAACAGAAAATGGAGAAGGATACAATCTAGATGTGAAAATCCGACTTCAATCACATAGTCTAATGAAAAATAGTGAAAAGTAAAAAATCATCATGTATTATGTTTTAAAGTATACAAAGAATAATATATGTACATAAGCAGATAATTATTTTTTTTTCTTCTTATCGCCTTTTTTAGCGGCTGCTTCAGCTGCAGCCTTCTTAGCTGCAGCTGCTTCATCTGCTAACCTTTTCTTACGCTCTTCCATTTCAGCTTGATTTTGAATTATTCTTTCCTCTTCCATATTCCTTTTAGATTCGGCACGTGCTTCACGACGGCTATCTAACCACGATGCTAATTCAAGCTGCTTTTGGTTTGCATCATTTACTGCTTTAATTCGATCATTATTTTCCTTCTCTAAAATCATATTAGCTTTTTTAGACCTTAATGCAGCTTCGTATGATGCTAAATTAATATCTAATTTATCTGTTATTCGTTTAATATCGGATAAATTTAATTCATTTTGTCCTATATCACAAAATAATATTGTTTCATTGTCTTCAATTCCACTAGCTAACATTGCACCAACAACAACACCAATATTTGTTCTCCATAAATTTAATGATGTCAGTGTTTTATTAACTCTTAATGATTCAACAATAACTTTCATACTATTAACATCGTCAAAACGGAACATTGGATTTGAATCTAATGATAAATATACTAATGTTGTATTAACTTTTAGTGAATTTCCAAATGCTATACAACTTTTTGAACCTAAATTATTATTATCTAATTCAACACGTTTTAATGTTGTATTCTTTTTTAATACATGAGCTAAATAAGTACCAGCATGATCATTTAAATTATTTGATGATAAATCTAAACATGTAACTGAGGTGTTTGCAATCATTGCTTTTGACAAGGTCCTGGCACACACAGAATTTGTATCTATACGCAACGCACCTGTTATTTTATTTTGTTTAATAAAATCAATTAACACTGATATTTGTACATTTTTACTTAGCTCATCTTGCTCTTCTTGTAAAGTTTTTTCTATTAACATTCTACGCTTTTGTATTCCTGCTTGTAATGCTGCTCTCCTTTTACTTTCTCGTCTTCTTGCTTTTGCTTCTTCTAAATCAGCTTTAAACTCTTCATCAAATAATTTTTGTAATTCTACTTTATCTTGTTCAACAAAACCAGTGGATTTAACTCCTCTTTTTTCTAACTCATATATTACATCATTAGCTTGCAACGTTGAGGCTTGTACTGGTTTAAAATTATTATCATCTTCATCATCTTCGATTATAATTTCTGATTCGGTTTGATTAGTAACTCCTTCGAACTCGTCGAACTCTGCCATCAAAGACATGTCCATTGCTGCGAGTAATTACTAGACACTCAAGTCTCAACACGTAAATCGTATTTTTTTTTTTTTTTATAAAACTTTTTGCCACCGTTACAGAATTCCAATAGCCGGAATATCAATATATACAATATTGCAGTATGGGGATGGGAATGATCAATTCTGATTAAATATTAAGAGATAGATGTAATAATGAACAAAAATGCTATTGTTTTATTTATGTAGTAGTCAACATCATAACTACAAAGAAACGTAATTAATTTTGTGCATCAGTAATAGAACGATCAGTAATAGAACGAGTTGATGACAGAGTAGCCGTCGGTTTTGTGGTTTGTGGCGGGAGAATTGTTAAATATGTCGAAACGTTGGTTTAATAACTCGGTGGCTTGTTGGGCCGGGGTTTTTTAAGCAGTTGCAAAAAAACAAAATAGTTCATAGAGGTAAGTTTCCCAGCAATGGCTACTTCGTCTATTGCGAATAAGCTATCAACCAGGTATATTTTTGGTTTGAATGCGGTAGTTAATGATAACATATCATTTGCCGATGATGATAATTTATCTTATGTTGCTTGTCAGTCAATCATACAATATGGCATAAATGACAAAAGACAACGATTCATTCAAGCACCTGAAATAACAGATGTAATTACCGCATACACGTCAGGTCCAGGAAAACGTTTAGCTGCAGTTGCTGTTAGAGGTGAAAAACCATCTGTTCATGTTTTTGATTTAAGATCATTTCGTAAAAAGAAATCATTTCAATCTGTAGATACCGTTGGTATAAGTCGAGAATTTATATGTATTCAATTTAGTCAAGATGAACAGCTTATGCTTACATTAACAGGAGCACCAGATTATAATTTATCTGTGTGGAATTGGTCCAAAGCTAAATTAATTTGTTCTATACAAGTTTCGCCTACCAGTTCACCAATATATAAATGTAGTTTTAGTCCAATAGATCCAACTCTAGCATGTGTTAATGGTAAAAATGCTGTAAAATTTTATCGTATTGCTGAAAAAGAGGCGCGTGTATTGCAAGAAAATTTTTTCGATGACCTTAATATTACATGTCATTGCTGGATGAGGGCACCAGATGATCATGTTTTAGCAGCAACTGATAGTGGTCAAGTACTTTTATTTCGTTCGGGTGAATACGTTTGTCATATACCTTGTAGTGTTGGTTCACAGTATCCCATTTATTCAATTATAAGTATTCAAGGTGGATTTGTTTGTGGTTCTGGTCCAGGAACATTTTTGTTCTTTGCTTATGATGAAATGAGAGATCAAGCATTATTTGATAATCAATTTTCACTTGCTAATACAGTTACAAGTGAATTAACTACTGGAATGATAACTGCATTAGCCGTGTCGCCTAATGAAGAACAATTGTGTGCAACGACTTCTGATGGTCAATTATTATCGATGAATATAACATCGTTTAAATCATTAGTTTCATCTATGATACACTACAGTATATCGTCATTTCATGAACCTAAAACTATTGTTGGTATGGATGTTGCATCAAAAAAACCATTAATTGTTACAAATTCAAAAGATAATACTTTACGAGTATGGAATTTTAAGACTCATGAAGTTGAATTAATTAAACATTTTGTCGAAGAAATGTTGTCAGTGGCTATACATCCTAATGGGTTGCATATTGCCATCGGTTTTTCTGATAAATTGCGTGTGTTTCATCTACTTGTTGATGATATTAGACTCTGTATGGAAGTTTCTATTAAAGGGTGTCGTGAACTAAGATTTAGTAAAAGTGGTAATTTTTTAGCTGCTGCTCATGGTAATACCATTAATATTTTTGATTTTCATACTGGTGAAAAGGTGACTGATTTACGTGGACATAATAATAAAGTTAAATCTCTATATTGGTTAGAATCAGGTTGTCAGTTAATTTCTTGTGGTCAAGATGGTGCTGTATATATTTGGGATATTAGCTCATCGTCCCGAATTGGTGAATATGTTCAAAAGGGAGTTATGTATACATCAGCGATGGGTGCGGCAACTGGTGTTTTTGCTGTTGGTAGTGATCGATGTATAAGAGAATTATCATTTCCAGATTTAGGCTCACTTAAAGCTATTGATACTGGTGCAGTATTAAGTCATGTTCAAACTGCAATTAATAAATCGTTATTAATATGTGCTGTAAGTGAATATGCAAAGCCATCGTGTATCCGAGCGTATTCATTTCCTGTAAATGGGGATTTTGATGAATATTCATGTGTATCATCACAAATTACACGTTTAATGGTGACCGTAGATGAAACGTTTGTGATTGCTGTAGATGATGTTGGATGCATTATAGTATTTGAAATTAAAGATAAACAGGATCGTTATTCGAGATTAAATCCTACTGCTGCGCCTGAATTGACAGAATTAGATGATTGGAATGATGATATTCTTATTACATTGAATGAACTTGAAGAAATAGGAAATTTTACAAGCGAATTACAAACGAAAGTAGAAGAATTAAGATTGCATAATGAGTACCAGTTAAAACTGAAAGAAATGAATTATAGCGAAAAGATCAAAGAAATAACGGACAAGTTTATTCAAGAGTTGGAACAAGCTAAGACGAAGTTTGAATTATTAAAGGAGGAACGTGCCGATAGTGATGCAGAATATGCTGAAAAAATCAAACAATCAAACGAACAACATGAAAATTTACTTCAGGAAGTTGAAACCGCTTTTCAAACTCAAATTATGGATTTAGTTGATGGATATCAAAAACTAACTCGCCAACGTGATGCTCAAGTAGAAAGATTAGAGGAGCAACGTAAGCAATTAGTATTCTCTCATGAGTGTTACGTTGAGGAAATAACTCATGATTTTGAATTGAAACTAGACGAAGAAAAGCAAATTCGTTTACAATTTGAGGATGAAAAGACTGAACTTAATAAAGAATTAAATGAACTTCATGGTCAATTGGAAGATGATATTGATACAGAAATTCAAAATTTACGTCGAGTATATGAAGAAAAGCTTGATAGTTGTCGTGAGTCAACACTAAAATATAAAGGTGAAAATGGTATGATGAAGAAAAAGTATGTGGTAATGCAACGTGAATTAGATGATCAAAAAGAGGAAATGAGATTGTTACTTGATAAAGAAAAAGAATTGCATGATCAAGTGAAGTTGTTAGAAAAAGAGGTCACGGTACATAAGAAAGAAATAAAATCTCGCGATGTTACCATTGGCGAAAAGGAGAAAAAAATTTATGAATTAAAGAAAAAAAATCAAGAATTAGATAAGTTTAAATTTGTTCTTGATTATAAAATTCGTGAATTAAAACAGCAAATTGAACCTCGACAAATAGAAATATTAGGAATGCGAGATCAGATAAAAAAAATGGATAAAGAATTAGAAAATTACCATAAAAGTAATTTAAAGTTGGATGATATGATCGGCGTCTTGCGAGTTAGGATAGAAGAAATAAGTGAAAATACGAAGCAAAAAAGATCAAGTGCGAAATTACAAGAAAGCTCGATAAGTGAGTTTAAAACCCAAGTACAATTAGCTATCAAGGATATTTTGTCGCCGGTATTACTTCGTGAAAGTGTTGAAAAATTAGTGGTAGCTCACGGCTCTATTGGTATGACAAAGCCTCGTATTGACCCAGAAATTGAGGGAGAGTATGATCGACATAAAAATTTTCTGTCAAAATCTATTATGCAATTAAAAAATAATTTAGAAGATAGTGTTAATCATCATATCAAATCAAACAATGAAATTATGAATGATAATTTAAATTTAATATCTGATATTAATAAGCAACGTGAACTAAACCGTAAATTAAAGGGTAAAGTTCAAGCTGATATTGGATCTGTGAGAAGTCTGATGCAGTCATTAGGCAATGCTTTATTTGAGCCACAATCATCGTCATTACAACAAGTAATGAATCCAGAAGCCGCTAAGGATGCAGATCCATCCATGTTACTACAACGAAACAAGTTTAAAATTGAGGCATTGAGAAATGTCCTTTCTAAATTAGAGTCACGGAATATGCAATATAAGGCATATAGTAAGGAGATTTTGCCCCCAATGGATAATTACAACTACATCGCGCATTCAGATCAAATATCAGATAATAATATGAATAATGACTTTCCAACTCAATTAGTTGTTGATGATTTGAATCAGTAAAGTGTAGAAACCTATGTATATATATATTATAATGATTATTCTTTATTTTTTATTTTACAATTGATTGCTAATATAAACTATCCAGTTGTTTCAGTATCTTGTCACTATTTCTGATGATAAAATAGAGAACAAATGATACGGGATGTGACTTAGATCTCAACAAAAATGGGGTGCTGATCGCTGCCAATGATACAATATTTAAACCATTCAATTCGCGATTGGCTGGAAGTAATATTGCATTATATAAACTTAGTAAAGCTAATAGAACGGCTTTATTAATCGCAGGAATTTGATCAATAAGTAGTGCGATATTACGTATTCTGTGGTCAATATCTTCAATTTCTAAACAATTTAAGAATGGTATTACATTTGTATCAGTCGCTAAAATTGGATCTAAATTTTTTAACCATACGACTAAATTACGACTTATTATTATTGGATCTAAATAATTACTGTCGTCTTGTAATGCACTGTACAATTGATTTATATTATAAACATTTGCCGCATTAATAAAAATACCATTGACATTAACATGTTTCATTAAATAATTAATCATTAGAAAGATAATATCCATATTATCACTTTTTGTTGTATTATCCATATTTCTATCGAGTAGTTCATTCATATTATATTTCCCGATTTCCACGTACTTTAAAACGCTGTTAAAAAGATTCAAATTTTTATTTCTACGTTCATATAATATCTGTAATTTAAGTTTCCATATGTCAGAGTCATTTAATAATGTACTATCGATGGAAAAATTTAGTGGTAATACTTTTAAACTTTGTAACATTGAATGAAACATATCACGGAACTCTTTTTGTAAAAAAATGCTGTCTTTCGTGTAGATATTTTCTATAATTACTAGATTGGAATTCTGTACAATCCAAGATGATATTACATCAATACTTTTAGTATTTAGACATGTTCTTATAAAACCTCTTACTTTAGCAATAGGGGATTTCAATACATCATTTAGTGCAATTTCGTTGATTATATTGCGAAATATAGTTCCAGATAATGGTGAAATTTGTAAATTCTCTAATAAATTCCATAACTTTAAGCTTGGATCAATTTGATCTATTGATTTAATTTCATAGTGAAATATGACTTCAATAATATTGCATAATTCAAATGCTTCGTCAGTTGCAATAGCATTATCACCAGATTTGTGTATGTAAGGAGTTAATTTCTTTATTACATCCTTCATACGCAATAAAATATCTAATGCAAAATGTTCTGATTCATCAAACAATTCAATTAATTTTATTGTTTCCCTTCTATCACTGGGAATGGAGGGTGTCAGCTTCGATGGGGAAGATGAAAACACAGTTGAAATCATCTTTTGATTTTTCTATCGTGCGACACGAATCAACGAAACAATGCGAAATAAATATTTAAGTCTACCGTATTTTTACTAAATTTTTTACTAAAATTTTTTAGAAATTCGCCGAAATTAGCTAGTAATCCCTATATATATTGGCAGATAAAGTTTATCTCCAATACATCGTTACTGTCACGTTTGGGAATTCAAAAGAATGGCTGCAAACAAGTTACACCTCATTAACCACCCTAGTTTAAAACAAGGCAAAAAAAATGTTGAAATACCTTAATTCAGAATCGTAGTATTTACAACTATTTACGGAATAAGTACATCTGATTTTACATCGTAAGTCATAGAAAGTCATAGAAAGTCATAGAAAGTCATAGAAAGTCATAGACAGTCATAGACAGTCATAGACAGTCATTGAAATACATATAAGTGCATGACATACCGGCAATGCGGAACTCTTTGGTCCAGTCTCAGACTTGGGGGGTAGAAACTACGTTTTAAGTCCACCAAACCAAACCAAAATCTTGATCTCGCAGAATTCAGTGAATCATTTGGCGAGTGCAATCATTTGCTGCAGTTTATGCAGAAGATTTAATAATTTAATGTTTATAAAATGAAGGATTCTGTAAGTGATCAGTCAAACAACCAGTGCTATAACATCTTACATCAAGGTGAACAACAGGTGAGTAACCATGATATAGGTGCTGTGATTATATTAATCGGTGTCTTATACATATTTACATCACTTGTAATTATGTACATTATTCGTGTGAATCAAATTAAGGCGCAAGAGCATTTAAAAACGTTTGATCATTCAGCAGTAAGTGATACCGTATTAGTTGATAAATTAAATGTAATTTTTCCGGTATTTGTTAATGTATTATGGGTCAACGCATTTGTAAATATGTATTGTGGTTTATGTGTCATCCTTATGGTTCAAAGTATCGTAGAAATATCTGTGAATGAACCCTCTATTGTTGTAGCTTTTTCTTTAATATATGCGTCACAACATGCGATAACTGAAGGAGTTGCATTTTTATTAATGCAGAAAGGATTAGGTTTACATGCGGCCAGAGTTACATTTAAATGGATGTTTGGTTGGTTCGTATACACTTTTATATCTAAAGCCCTGACCTATAAAACTGAAAGTCATAATACTGATCTATCATTCGCTATTGATTTTATTTGGAATTTAATTCAATTGATTTTTTACCTGATACTATGGAAATCGTCGCCTAGTTTTATATTCCGTCGAGAACCAGCTATATTATATTCTAAATTGTGGTTTTTTTACAGAGCTGTAGTAATGGTTACAACTGGATTTTTATACTACGGCAGTTTTTTTCAAAAAGCTAATGCACATTGTACCCAAATATTTGGGCCTGTATTAATATATGCAATATTTGAACCAGCGGTTGTATATTATACACTGTTAGCAGACAGTAAATGGTGGACTGGTAATAATATGATGTCAGAAATGGGAAATAGTATAAATGCACCGTTAGAAGGTGTTGACCTTAATCTAGTATCAGCACAACATTTAGCTGCATCAATTGATAAGATTGGTAAGGATAACGAAAGTAAAGGCTCTAAAAAAATAAATTTGTTAAATTTCTCGTACATTACATTAAAAAAGGATTGTTTATTGGGAACTGGATCGTTCTCTAAAGTATATAAAGGTACATATAAAGGTACAGAATGTGCAATAAAACTTGTGTTTACGGTTGATCTAACGCAGTCTGAAGTCCAAAGAGTAATGAAGGAAGCACAAATTTTATCCTCAATTAAGCACCCAAATATTGTTAGTATTTTTGGTGTATCGGTGTATCCCCCATCAGTTTGTATTTTGTTAGAGTTGTGTGATTTCGGGTCATTAGCTGATATATTAAAAGGAAATAGTATATTCTCCATAGACGAAAGAGGTTCCGAGCACAAAGGCTCAAGTAAAGACGTGTCATGTCTAAAATTGTCCATGATAGATAGAATTTATTTAGCTCTTGGATGCGCTAGAGGCTTGGCTGCGTTGCATGACTTGAATCCCAATCTAACTCATCGAGATATCAAGTCATTTAACTTTTTAGTGGATAAGCATTTAAATGCGAAATTAGCTGATTTAGAATTAGGTACAACGTATAAACAGCGTTTGAGAAGCAGTATGTATGGAAATGAAGCCTCAGCGGGCACAGGATTTTTCAGCTCATTAATTGTTGATACATTCTTCGATTTAAATACAAGACAAAATAGTGTCCATCTTAGTTCCAATAAAAACATTATTATTGATCCTAAAGAAATTTTAGCAAATTGGACTGCACCTGAAGTGCTGAATAATGGTGATTTTACTCAAGCATCCGATGTTTATTCATTTGGTCTAGTGTTATGGGAAATTTTATCTGGCACTCAACCGTATAAAAATTTTAAAAACCAAGACGCCATACGAGCAGCGGTGTTATCGGGAGAACGACCGTCATTTCCGCATAGTTGGCAAAAACTTGATTCTAATTCAATATGGGATCAGTATAAATTATTGATTGAAACCTCATGGCAAGAGGATATAGGAAACCGTCCGTCAAGTGCGACCATACGTAACGCCTTAGAAATATTATGGCGTCGATGCTACTCTTTAGATGGATTATATACCGATAAAATACCAATTTTCCCAGAAGGTTCGAAAAACCAAAATGGCAATGAAACTG
>JACCDO010786339.1_pt1 | contig 15893 bp, 23 predicted proteins | sample 7446101 | NCBI WGS metagenome assembly JACCDO01 (sample SAMN15323440, study PRJNA562643) | freshwater metagenome | isolation source: river surface water | place: USA:Blue River Watershed | collected 2017-08-16
TATAAAAGATCCAAGATGCAATATTGAAAGTTAATTTTATAGTAATTAATTTTTTATATGAATATTATTTATATAAAATGTATTATGTAATAATTACAATTTTATTAATTATTTTATTTATAATTTTATTAATTATAATAAGCAAAATTAATACTAATGAATTAATTAAAAATAATACAATAAAATTAGAAAAATTTCGCGGCGATGGACATGGAGGATCAATAGGAAATATTGGAAGAGATGGCTTTTCAGGAGGATCAATAGGAAATATTGGAAGAGCTGGCTTTTCAGGAGGATCAATAGGAAATATTGGAAGAGCTGGTTTTAGCAGAAGAAATATTGGAAGAAGTGGATTTGATAGAAGTCATTATGGAAATCATCAAAATGGCCGACATCAAGGATGGAATTATTATGGAAATGGGGGTCGTTATTTATGGGGAGCAGGAGCAATAGCCGGGTTATATCCATATTATAATAATTATAGTTATTGGGATAATGGATATTATCAAGACCCAATATATGTTGATCAACCTGTTATTGTTAAAGAAGTACCTGTATATATAAATAATAATGAATCATAAATTTTAATTTTAATTTTTTTTATTTTTATATATTATAAATGAGTTCAATTGATAAAAATATTAATTCTATTAAAAAATTTATACAAAAATTAAATAGCAATACTAAAAGTAATTGTACTTGTAATATAAATAATAAAAATAAACCTTCTAGTAAAGCCCAAAATATTAAAAAATGTGGAAATACTATAATTAAAGGTCCCAAAAATACAAAAAATCGTAGAATTGAAAAAGTTGATAATAAATCTATTAAATTAGATAATATAACAATGAATTTATTAATACAAACTATTATTAATAAATATATAAAAAAAGGAATTATGAATATAAGAAACGTAGAACATTATAATAAATTATGTAAAGAAAATAACATTATTAAACTTATATCAGCAAAAGCAAATTATGATCCAGAAATTAAAACTCTTCAAGATTATATTATTAAATATAGAAATACTGAAAATATAAATATAAATTTTATAGAAGATTGTTTAAAACAATCTTTTGTTCAATTAGATAAATTATATGAAGATATTCAATTTCATCACTGTGACCCAAAGTGTGCACAATTATTTTTATTCAAAAGTTCAAATAATTCAGGTAAAGTTAAATGTATGTTAGCAGATTTAGATAAAGTAACTTTCACTATAAATATTAATAATAATTCATATCGTATTCGATTAACAAAAGATAGCGAAAAAAATACATTTAAAGGTATATTTTTATCAGTAATAGATAAAGCATACTTATTAAATAAAATAACTAAAATGAGATTTAAATCACTACCTCAAAATAGTAATTTATTAGAAAAAATTATTTTTATTTCATCTGCATGTATTTTACTTAATAATAAGGATCAAGCTATAAAATTACGTGATTTAATGTTAAATGATATTTTTCAAAAATATGGAATTAATAATAATAAATTAGAATTTGATAAAATTATAAAATTAAATGATTATTATAAGTATCACATAATTAATAGAAATAATAATAGATCATTATCTACACCAGTAAAATATGTAGATTATAATTATTTATCTAAAAATGCCGAACTTAATAAATTATTAGAAAATAAATCAGAATTACAATCAAAAATATATTTAGATGAAAACGATAATAAAATAAATATAAATATTAAGTAAAATAAAAATATTTTACCTATAAAAAATTTTATTATATAATTATATAATGAAATTTGATACTAAATATATTATAATTATAGCAGTTTTAGGACTAATATTACTATATTCATACTATTATTTTGGAACAACTACTCAAAACGTTAATAAATTATGGGGTAGAATTAAAGGAAATTTATTAAATGTTTATTATTTATCAATGATATTGTCTGCTATTGGATTTTTATTATTATTTTATTATTTAATTATTTCAAATAATTTTAATAAAGACCAAGTAAATAGTATATTTATAGCACTATTATTAATTGTAGGAGTATCGATACTATGGATGCCATTAAGCATTTATTACCTTAAAAATAAAAAAGATATTTATAAAATTTTAATATACATTGTGTTATTTATAGTTGCTATTAGTTCATTAGCATTAATAATTACACTAAATAAAACAAAAGAAAATAAATTAGTTTTTTATAAAAATTTAGCAATGGTTGGAATGATATATTTTTTTATACATGCATTTTTATTTGATTTTTTAATATGGACATATAATTTTTTTTAATATTTCTCATAATATAGCTCATCATTAGATTCATATTCTTCATTATCATTTTCTAACTGTTTCAAATATTCCGCATTTTCTTCATTAATCTTTTCACACAATTTATAATAATTCTCACTATTATACTTTATAAATTCATAAAATTCATACTCTTCTCCGTGATAAAAGATTTTATTTAAAAATGGTAAATATTCTTCTTCAATTAATAATTTAAAATCAAATTTTATATCATGAATATTTATTCCATAAGAATGATCAAATTCATCATCAATATCCAAAATTTTTGGGTCATGCTCTTCAACAGTATCCTCTATTTTTTCTTCAATATTTAATGAAGTTTCAAACTCTTTATCGTTTTTTTTTAAAATACTTGCCCAACTCATTTTTAAATTTATTATAATATTAATATTATTAAAATCTTTAAGTATAAAATTTATAATTATTGACTAACTATTCTTTATATCAAAATCTTGAAAAAAATGTGGATGAAATTCTTTGTCAATAAGTTTTTTATTTGATAAGTTATACATCATATTTAAATAACTTTCAAAAGTATTTTCATTATCAATAAGATTTATATCGTAATTTTTTGATATAACAAATAATTTATTATACAAGTAAATAAGCGCCCTTTCATTTATACTGTACCAAGTGTCAAAATTATTCATTTTATAATTATTATGATTTACTATATAAAAATAATTTTAAGTATATTATTAAAATTATTTTTTAATAAAAATGATTTAATTTTTTTTTATATCAGATATTTTTAAAAATTTCTTTTCAGTACTATTTCTATCTGAATAAATAAAATTTGTAGCATCTTTTGCAGCTTGTTCATTTTTTAAAAATATTTTTAAACGATCTTCTATTAATTTTTTCGTAATATTATCCTGAATTTTTGTTTTCGAATATTTTATTTTTTTATCACCAAATATAATATCTTTTTCTGTTATTTTATTATTTTCCATAAAAGATATTATTAAATTATTTAGTGTTTCTTTTTCTTGTTTAAAATTCGAAAATAATATTTTATATTTTTCTTCTTCTTTTTCAATTTCGATTAATTTAGTTATATACTCTTTTAAATTATTATTTTCTGACATTGTACTTTATAATTTATGATATTTATAATATTTATAATATTTATAATAATCTTATATTGATTATTTTTAATAAATTAAAAAGAATAAGGATTTTAAATTTTTTCACATAAATCAATATGTGATAATAACATTCTTCTACAACAATATCTATTTAATTTCATTTCATCTAAAATTTTTCCTTCGATTGTTTTATTTTCAAGTGTTTCAATATTTACAAATCTGTTTTTTCTATTATTTTTAATATCTTCATTTAAATAAGCCATCTGAATTTTATCATAATAATCTTCCCATAAATGAGCTATAACTTTATTACATGTAAAACATCTTATAGGTATAATCATTTTTTTATATATATTAAAATATTAAAAATATTTTAAGTAACTAAAAAAAATCAATTTTTAATTAAATTATTAAAATATTAGGCGTTTATTTATAACTATTTTTTTATAAAATATATACATAAATGGATACGAAAGCAAATTTAAGTAATAGAAGAAAAATTAATGATTTAGCAATTCAACATAATAAATTAACTACATTAGTAGCATGTTTATTAAATGAAGTTAATTCACTAAAACGTGAATTACATGACTCAAGAAATGGTGATTCAAATAGTAGATCAAATGATAATTCACATAACTCACGCACACAAGTTAATCATAATAAATTTTCAAATTTCAGTGATCTAAAAGCAGAAGATATTTTAAAACAATTATCAATCAATACGAGTGATAATTAAGCAATAAATTTAAAAATATTTATTATTTATTATTTAGTAAAAATAATAAATAATTTTAATAATATATATTTATAATATATATGCTTTGTAAATATAAAGATGCATTAGGTAAACCAAAAACAGGAATTCATAGTTATCGAATTTTTAATATTGCAATTGCTGATGTAATCATGACAATAATTGCTGCTTTAATAATATCATACTTTTTTAAATTTAATTTTTGGATAACATTAATAGTACTATTCCTACTTGGTATTTTATTACATCGTATTTTTTGTGTAAAGACAACAGTTGACAAATTATTATTTAGTTAAAAATTTTAATACTTATCCTTTAAAATTAATGTTAATGTTTTATTTGAAATATTAATTTTATAATTATTTTTCAATTCATTAATAATATTTTTACTATTATTATTAAACTTTAATGCCAAATTTTTTATTAATTCTATATCTGTTTCATTGTATTTTTTCCTTTTATTTAATTCTTTTTCATTATTCATTTCATAATCTAAAATTTTACCTTTTGCACTATCAACATATCCATTTATTATTAAATTATTATTATGTATTTCATTATGATGATTTTTACATAATACAACTAAATTCGATAATTTATTTTTATGAAAATCATATTTATTAAAATATTGTTGAAATTTTATATGATGCGTATCTAATGGATACTCTGATCCATCAATACCACATATAACACACTTATTCATAATTAATTCATTATTATAATTTGATATTTTATCACTAATAATACTATTATCTTTATTTAATAATTTACTTCGTAACTCAAATGCACACTTTATAAAATCATTATTTTTAATTAAATAAGATGCAAATTCTAAACCATAATATTTATTTGGAGGTATTCCATCAATTAATTTTCTAATATAAATAATATTTTCAGTCTTTTCATCATAATTAACATTAATATGTTTTATACTTAATTTTTTCAAATTTTTAATACTCTCCATTTCATATAATTCATGATAATGTGTAGTATTTAAATAACTAATATTTTTATGCGTTAAATAAATTAATGCCGATGCACATATTGATATTCCACTCATTGTCTCGGTTCCTTTACATAACTCATCAGAAACAACAATACTTTTTGAATCTGCATATTCTAAAATAGATCGTAACTCAGTAATTTCAACTGCATTCGACGATAAATTTTTATACAGATTATCATCAGATGATATTCTAACAAACATTTTATTATAAGGATAATAAGTAAATTTTTTAGATGATGTATAATAACCTATCTGACATAATATAATATTTAAACAGACTGCTTTTATCAATGATGATTTACCTGCTGAATTTAATCCATAAATAAGCATAGATGATTTTTCATCAGCACCTTTTAATAATTCAATATCATTTTTAACATAATCAAACTTTTGATTAACTATTTCAATTATTGGATGTCTAATCTCAATTGCTGAAAAATAACTTTCACCATTATATTTATTATCTATAATTGGTTTACTATAATTATAAATCAATGAACAAAGTGCTCCTGATTTAGCAACATCTAAAATACCAATAAAATTACATAATTCATTAAATAATTTAGTATATTTCTTATCAATATAGCCCAAAAAATCAATATATTTTTCTCGCAATATTTTCTGAATATTTATTTCTAAATCAATCAATTTATTCGATTTTTCAATTAACTCGTCGCTCAATATTTTTACATTATTTCCATTGTATTTTTTAATCTCATAACTTGATTTATCAGATAAGATCATTTTTTTTAACATATTGTCAGATCGATTTTTAGTAGTATATAAAAAATAACCATCCCTATCATTATATTCTGTTTTTACAAAATCACTACCCTCTTCGATCAAGTTTGATAAATATCTTGAAGTACTATCAAAATAATTCTTAATATTATTTATTTCTAATTGAATAGTATCGATTTCATTATAAATTCCACTTTTAAAAAAAGAATTATTAATATTATTTAATCCACATTTACCTAACTCATCCATATCAAAAATAGACTCATAATAAAGTATATAATCATTATATTCAATAATTAAATCATTATTTAATGAAAATAAATTATAATAACTTTCATCTAATATATTAAATAATTTTAATATATTTTTATAAGTATAAGTTAATGTAAAATATTCATGTGGTTGTAAAATTTTTAAAGTTATTTTGCGATGCATTCGTTCAATATCTATTATATTTTTTAATAGTTTATCAAGATCATCTAATTTACCAAAATTAAGAAGATACTCTATTTGATCATATCTATCATTAATTTTATTTACATCACTTAGAGGATTTAATATATTATAATTTAATAAACGTTTTCCAATATTAGTAGAACATTTATTAATTATATCAAATAATGATTTATAATTGCAATTATTATCATTATATTTATTATATTCTATAATATCTAATTGATAAATTGAATTGTTATATAAAATTAAATGATCATTACTTTCATAAAATGTTGGAATTTTTAATTTTTGAATAATATTTGGATTATGTTCATAACAAAAATTTAATAATAATATAAAACAATATGCAATCTCAAGATTTTTTTCAAAATTTAAATATTCTATTGGGCTTAAAAACCCAGTATTTCCATAAATATTACCCAAAAATTCATTAATATAACTTATTGAAAAATATTTTTTATCAATATTATTAAAATTATTATGAACAATTCTATTATATCCATTAATATTTTGCAATAACTCATCTCTACTAAACTGATCAATGTTATATGTATGTATTATTAATTCTTTACAATTATTGGCCTCTATATATCTAAATATGTCATCAAACATCGCATTTTTATCATAAATATAATTATTTGACATATATACACTACAATTTCCAGTACTAATATCAATATTACAAAGTGAATATATAAATATTTTTTTATTGCTTTTCATACAATATTCTTGTGAAATATATAATGAAATAATAATATTTGAATATGCTACATTAATATTATCAATATATGTACTTGGAGAATAAATATTTGTAACATCTCTTTTAGGATTAGGTGGATCAGTAACTTGTTCAACAAGAACTACTGTATAATTATTATTTAATAATACATTTAAATATTTTTTTAATGACGCTAATGGAACTCCTGCTAATGCTGGATTACTTTTGCTAATCTGTAAAATTGACTTATTCTTTCGTGTATGTTGAATATTTAATAATTCACAAATTTTTGCTAATTCATTATCATTTTCATTAATATTATAAATTTCATAAAAACTTCCATTTTGATATAACACAATACATTTTCCGTATTTTTTTTTATAAATATTTTGATAATTTACATAATCATCTATTAACATTTTTATACTTTTTTAGATATATTATTAAAATTTGTTTTTCTTTAAATTTATTATTATTATTAAAATGAATAATCAATTTAAAAAAATAATATTAATTAATATTACACTTCACTTAATGAATTATGATGTTTAATTATATAAATAAAGATATTCTAAATATTATTTTTGAATATCTAAATAATAAAGAAATATCAATATTCAAAAATAGTAATAAATACATATATAAAAATATTGTAATTTATGAAAAATATAAGATAAATAAATTATTAAATAATAATTATTATAATAATTATATTAAAAATATTATATTTAATAATAAAATTAATAGCAAATATATATCTGATTCAGAAATAATTGAAAAATTATCTAATAAATCTTATTCATTTATTATTGGAAAATCAATTTATAACAAAGATATTGCAGATGTTTATTTATTTTATTATGATAAATATTTAAACGAATACAAATTTAAATACATCTTTTCTAAAAGTATTTTATACTTTAATAATTTAAATTATTTAGAATTAATCTATTTTGGTGGTGAAATTTTTATTATTGATAATTTTAAAATAATTATTTATAATCTTTTATCAGAACAAATTAGAGAATATAAAATAATTGATAATTCAACTGAAATAAAATCAAATGTTAAATGTACTACTTTAAATAATAAAATGTTTATTATGCAAAGCTATTGGGCTGGTATGAGTAATCCAAAATGTTATTATCAATATCCAATGAATGAAATAATTATAAATAAAGATAGTATTATAAAAAAAAAATATGGTAATGAGTCTAAATTAATAAAATCTAGAAGATTTTATGGAAAAACAACTTTTAATAATAAAATATGGATAGCAGGTGGTATTGATAATAATAATAATTATTTAAATAGTGTTGAAATATATGATCCTGAAATTGAAAAATGGGTAATTGATAATCATAATATGATAAATAAAAGAGTAAATTGCGATTTAGTTGTTATTAAAAATAATATTTATGCAATAGGCGGTGATATTAATTCTAATAAATTTACTATTGAATGTTATAATAATAAATGGAATATTATAACAGAAATTGATATAAATGAAAAAATTTATCACAGATTATACTTAGATAATAAACTATTTTTATTTTATAGTGAAACAATTACTGATTATATTACTTATTATCCAAGTAAAGTAATTTCTAAAATATATAATTTTGAAAATAATTCTTGGTATGACTATAATGTTGATCAATTATTTCCATATAATGATATTAATATATATTCAGTAAATATAATTTTGTAAAAAAATATATTTTTTGTAAAAATATATTTTGTAAAATATAATTTTTGTAAAAATATATTTTGTAAAATATACATTTATTGTTGATACTTTTTCAAGTAATTTAATAATTTTGTGATTGAATCCGAAATATATTGTAATTCATCATGTGTTCCTTTATTATGTTTTAATAAAAATTTTTGTAAATCTTGAAACTTTTTCAAAATATTTTGATACAACAAAGTTTCTGAAAATTTTTTTTCAGTATTCTTTTCATTATTTATTAATGGAAATAATTTATTTAAATCTATTTTTATCATTCTGCTTTCATTATTAAGTGGAACAAATTTACAATTTATTGGATCATGATCTAAAGGTAATTGTCTATTTAATAAACTATTTATTTTTTCACATGATTTACAAGTAGGTGTGGTTAAATTTTCTGTTGTGTCAATATCTGTTTTACAAAATTCATTTTTAAATGTATAATTATACTCTTTTTCTTTAGTTTTAGAAAAATTTTTTCCAGTTGTCCAATTAAATGTTATTTTTTTTGGATAACTCGTTGATTTTCTCTCTAAAAAATCAGACATTTTTAAAATTAGTTTCTGCTTTTGTGAATAATATATATATATTATATTATTAAATTAATTTATAAAAAAAAAATTATCATTTTTTTATTTTTTATTAATAAAATAAATAAAATTGAAAAAAATAATTAAATGATTAAGGGCTTAAAATAATCATAATTAAATGAATATTCAACTAAATGAAAAACAAAATAGTGCTTTTAATAGCATGAAAAATGGTAATAATGTATTTTTAACAGGCCCAGCAGGATGTGGTAAATCATTTTTGTTAAAATATTTTATTGAGTGGTTTAAAAAAGAGGAACATGAGTATATATCTAAAATCTTTATAACAAGTACAACAGGACTTTCATCACTACTTATTGACGGGATGACAATAAATAGATATAGCGGTATTGGAACGGGAAATAAAGATATTGACATTATTATTCAAAAAATAATGAAAATGAAATCAATAAAAGATAGGTGGAAACACACGAAAATATTAATAATTGATGAAATATCAATGATGAATCCAGATATTTTTGATAAATTAGAAATTATTGCAAGAAGAATTAGAAAAATTGATGCACCATTTGGTGGAATTCAACTTATATTATCAGGTGATTTTTTACAATTACCACCTGTTAAATCTGAATTATTTTGTTTTGATTCTTTTTGTTGGGATTTGGTAATAGATGAAACATATTATTTTGATAAAATAATACGTCAAGATGATTTAAATACTCAAAATATATTAAATTATATACGTGTTGGAATAGTAAATGAAGAAGTTACAAGTACTTTAAATAAATGTTTAAATAAAGATCTAAATTTACCCAATGGAATATTGCCTACATTCCTATTTTCAAAAAAGAGCATGGTTATTAATTATAATAGTAAAGAATTAAATAAATTAATTGATGAAGGTAATATATATCATACTTATCAATCAAGCTATGACTTTGGAAAAGTAAAAGAAGAACATAAAATCTTTTTTAAAGAATTATTAGATAGTCAATATCAAGTAGATGATAATATAACATATTCATTACACTCACAAGTAATGCTTACAGTAAACATGCCTGATTTAAATTTAGCAAATGGTAGTATTGGAAAAATTATTGATTTTTTTCAAGAAGGATCAATGGCATACCCTGTTGTACAGTTTTTAAGTGGGTTATGTACTGTAATCAAACATCATGAATATATAATTGATGAAAATAATAATATAGTCAAAAAACTACAAATTCCTTTAATATTAAGTTGGGCAATTACAATTCACAAAGCACAAGGGATGAGTTTAGATTATGTAAAAACAGATATTGGTAATAGTATTTTTGAATATGGCCAAGCATATGTAGTATTATCAAGAATTAAAAATATTGATGGGTTATCATTAATTAATATTAATTATAACAGTATAAAAGCACATCCTAGAGTACTTGAATATTATAAAGGGTTATCATAAAACATTTCTATAAAATTATTTAGGTAATGTTATTTTTACAAATGATTTATTATTTACATAATTACTATATATATTAAAATATTTACTATCATTTTTTAATAAAAAGTTTAACACACTATTACTAAATAGCGAGCCTTCTTCTATGCAATTAAAATCTATATCAATGAGATAATGATTTTTTTTATTGAATACTTTATATCCAGCACAATTCTTATTAGTATCTAATTGTACTAAAATAATATTAATATTTTTACATGTATTATCATTCATTTTAAATAAAATTATATTCCTTAAATATCAATAATTAATGCTTATTTCTATTTTTTTTCAATCTATTTAAAAAAATAAATATTAAAAAATGAGTGTCATTTTTTTTATTTTTATATTATTTAACATTAATGAAATTATTAATTGATCATAATATTAAAATTTATAATGAATTATTTGATTTAATAAAAGAAGATGAACAAGTAAAATTAGAAAAAAATATAAATAAAAATTATTTTACTTTAATCATAAATGATAATTATTATGTAATAGCAAGTTTTTTTTATAATAACAATATTAAAATAGATATTATTGGTAAAGATCAGAATAATGTTTTTAGAGTATTAGAAGTATTTGAAAGTTCTGATCAAATATTTAATTATTTTTATAAAATTAAATATGAATATTATTATGAATTAAATAAAGAATTAGATCAAGGATTATATCAAGAATTAGAAAATGAAGAATTAGATGAAGAATTAGATGATGAATCAAAAGAAAAGAATAAAAACGAAATTAAAAATTATAATTTTAATAAAATGAATAAAAAGAGAAAATATTGGAATAAAAGAAAATAATATTTTAATCTTCATTATCTGTTGTTTCTTTTAATACATTTGATGTTTTCTTAAGAGTATTTGAAATATTATGAACAGATGTTGCGGTATTTACTAAATTTGAAACATTATGAGCTGAACGTAAATATTCTCCCTGTGACATGCTTTGTGATGTTCCTTTTGAAAATGTAAATAATCCGAAACCAATCAATACTACTCCCATTACTACTTCAGGATTTAAGTTAAACGGCATTTTTATATATATTTCTATAATTATATAAAAAATTTGAAAAATAAATTAAATACTATTTTTTTTTTTTAGATTATTTGAAATATTATGTACTGACGTCGCAGTATTTACTAAATTTGATACATTATGAGCTGATTTCATATAATTATCATTTGATAATTTAGTTGATGCTCCTCTTGCAAAAGTAATTACTCCCATTGTTATTAATGTTACTCCTATTAGAATCTCTCCATTTAATTGAATAGGCATAATTTATAAAGTATATTTATATTTTTATTCTGTTAAAAATCCTATTTTCCGATTTTTTAATTTATCTAAAAGTAAAATTCTATCCTTTAATAGTGGAAATAAATTATCATTTCCTATAAAATTTTTTATATCTTTACCATAATAATTCTTAAATAATTCTAATAAATAGTTATCATCTTTTCTTATTGAATATACATTATTATCTAATGTTACCCATGCGTTCTCTTTATTATTATGTTTTTTTAATAAATATTTTTTTATAGGAATATTATTATAATCATAATTAGTAAACATATCATCAACACATGAACATATTAATTTTGACATATTATATTTATAATTAACAAAAATATTATAGTATTATAACCTTTTAGTTAAATTTTTTTTTATAGTATCAATATGGTTTAATACATTATCTATACTATTATATCTTTTATCTATTATAGGATTCACAATTTTATCAATTAAATTAATGATTAAAATATTATTATGAATTTTTATTGAATTTAAATTTAAAAATATATTATCTTTCATAGTTATAAATGATTTATCATCATATGATAATCTTTTTTGTAGTACATAATTAGTAAAATTGACATTATTCCCTATTTTACCTTCTAATGGACATCCCATAATTATATTTATTTTAAATACATAATTGTATAATATATAAATAAACAAACAACCTAATGAAAAAATATCATGATAATATTCTAAAGTAGTTTCTTTAGCTGGTTGTGAATAAGCATTTTTTAACCAATCATTTGAAACATAATTTGGTGTACCAAAAACAATATTTGTCTTATAACCATGTTTTCTTACAAGTCCAAAATCAATAATTTTAATTTGACCATCTTTTATTAAAAAATTTTCTGGTTTAATATCTAAATGTAAATAACCTAAATCATGAATTGTTTTTACTGCTTTACAACATTCACTAAATAATTTTAATAATTTTTCAAATTTATATTTTGGATCTAAGTCTCTATTATAATTCATAATATCTTCTAAATAATAAAATAAATCAATACCGCAATTTTCCATAATTGCATATGTTTTATTATTATTTTTAATATTTCCAAATTCATGTAATGAGCATAAATATTTTATATTATCACTTTTATTCAAAATATAATATTTTTGCAATAAGTAATGAAAAATTAATGATTTAAATTCTGTTTTTCTTTCATCATTTATTATTTTAAATACTATATTATCTAATTTCTTATTATTTTTTGATTTTATATTTACATATACAAGAGCAAATGAACCAGATAATATAATATTATTTTTCGTTGTATTTATTTGAATATTTTCAAATTTTTTTGGATTTGTTGAAATATATGGTTCTAATATTAATTCTTTTTTACTATTATTTTTTAAATAATATACTCTTTTTGTAGGTAATATACTTTCTGTATTGAAAAGTGATCGTTTTTTAGGAATAACATTATGAATTATTTTATTAAGTGTTTCATTATTTTTATAATTTCTTATTTTTTTATTATTCATAATATATAATATATATTATGAAAAATATTCATTTTATAATTAGTCTAATTCATATTTTTTTTACAGGACCACTTCTTATTTATATAGGAATAGCAAAACCATCTCATATTCTATTTTATATATTATTATTTATATTAGCAATTATTATTATACTTTCATTTATTTATAAATATTTTACAAAAAAATTATATGCATGGTTATATGTTCATTTATTATTATTTTCAGTACTATTACTTTCTATAGCTTATCTAAAATTTACAAAAAAAAATATTCCTTATTATTTATACTCCTTTTTAATTGCAATTGGAGCAGGATCAATAGGTTATCATGTTATAAAATTACTTAGAAATTAATTTAATCTAAATATTACAATGATTAAATATATAATAAATAATAAACTAAATAACATTATTATAATTTTATTGTAATTTTTATAACCATAAATATTTTCATAAGTTACTAAATAATTATCTTTTGAATAATTACTCATAATAATATAAATATAGATATTAAATTATTATAATAAATCCAACTATTATTAATAAAATAGTCCATGGTATAACTGTTCCAACAGCACCTCCTATTATATCTTTTATAGAAAATAAAGGTATAAGAGGACTACTTAATAAAATTTTCTTACATCTTTCTATATTATCTTTTAAATCATTTTTTTTACTATTATTTGCAAAACTATTAGTAATACGATTTTTATCTTGATTATCCATACTATAAAATAGCAAAAGAAAATATTTGCGTATTTTTTGATATATAATTATATATTTTTTATATAAATGAATAATGTTAATATTTTAGTTGAAGCAAAAAAAGAATATACAAGTCAATTGCAAAAAATTTTAAGACCTAGAATCTATGAAGGATTTAAGTCTATATATGAAGATATTATAAATATATCTGCAAAAGAATTAGAAGAAAATAAAGTGCAAAATAATAGTTTAACAAAAGCATTTCAAAAAATTTTAAAAGAAATTCCTCAATGGAATTATGATATGATTAATAATGAATTTGATAGAATCGTCACTTTATCAGGTTGTGATTATTTTGATAGTTTGATTGAAGCAGTATTTATTACAAATACTAAAATCTTAACATCTGTTCAAATAAATGATAATAAATCATTAAATATTAAAATAAATATTCCTCAACCATCACATTTTATTCATAAATGTTATATGAAATGTGCAAATGAATTTTATAAAAATCCATATGTTTTTGATTTATCTAAAAATATTTCTCCAAAAGAAAAACATAATAATTTAAGAGAAGCATTATCATTAATTGATTTAAGTATTAGTAATGCAATCAGTGATTTACTTCCAATAGGTGATATTTTAAAACAAGGTTTAACAAAAAATCAATTAATGGAATCAGATGAAACATTAAATGATAATCAAAAATCAAGTCAAGATAATGACGAAGAAGATGATGAAGATGATGAAGATGATGATGAAGATGAAGATGATGATGATGAAGATGATGAAGAAGATTATACTGAAATTAGAAAAAATGAAAATGAAAAAGAAAGTATAACTATTACATCAGTTCATGAAAAAGATGAAAACAAAATTATTAATTTAAATAATGAAGAATTAAAAGATAATACTCCTTTACAATTAGAGGAAGATATTAAAATTGTATCTCCTCAAAAATTAGAGGAAGATATTAAAATTGTATCTCCTCAAAAATTAGAGGAAGATATTAAAATTGTATCTCCTCAATTAACGAATAATATAGTTGAAGATATTAAAGTAGTAGAAAATAAACCGGAAACAAAAGAGATTCTCTATTCTAAAGTAACTCCTCCATTTGTAAGTAAAATTAAAAGTATTGAAAAAGTAGAATTAAATAAAGAAAGAAATATAGTAAATAATATAATTCCTACTAAAAAGAATAATGATATTATTAATTTAACAGATGTTGAACCTATATATCAACCTAAAAAAGTTATTCAAACACCCTTTACTCCAATTATTCAAAATAATCAATTTATAAAAAAAATTAAAAATACAAAATTTAAAAATAAATTCTCAGGAGGTTCTAATAGAGAAAACAACTCTTTTTATAAAAAGAAATATGAAGAAAATTCTGCAAATTATAATTCTATTTCAGATAATTTAAAAGATAATATATTAACAACATTAGATGATCTGAAGAGTACTCAAAAATCTGTAAAAATTATAAAAAATAAAATTATGTTAGATGATGCATCATCTGATGAAGATGATCCGACTAATGTAGATTTGGATTTATAAA